>Ga0114970_10001215_pt1 | contig 19275 bp, 14 predicted proteins | sample M_140205_XF_Meta_FD_87030 | JGI IMG/M metagenome (GOLD analysis project Ga0114970, IMG submission 87030) | Freshwater microbial communities from Lake Montjoie, Canada to study carbon cycling - M_140205_XF_MetaG | ecosystem: Environmental > Aquatic > Freshwater > Lake | place: Lake Montjoie... | reverse complement strand
TAGAGAGGTGTCCGAGTGGTCGAAGGAGCACGCCTGGAAAGTGTGTAAACGCCAAAAGCGTTTCGAGGGTTCGAATCCCTTCCTCTCTACAACAAACACAGTTTTAACCCTCTTTTTCCCCGAATTCTAGCGAATTTGGGTTTTTTTATACACTCTGGATATCCAAACTATCGTTTGCGTAATGTTATTCATCGAAATTCATTGGGTATGTTCTAGACCTCAATGAAATTATTTTAATCTTTGGCAAAGATAAAATCCTGCTAACCAATATTAGAAATGAAAAGGCACCTACCATTATTACTTCTTTTACTATTCACAGTCAATTTATTCAGTCAAACTTTAGCAAAGAATTCAAAAAAAACACTCTACCTGCCCATTGTCACGTCAATGAATTTCCAAGCAATTGCAACACCTTTCCATAATGCAGAAAACAATTTCAGAAACCCAGGATTTAGCATTGGCACAGAATTAAACTACACTAAAAAAAACCTCACATTTCAATCTATCAACTTCGGCTATTACTTCAACAAATACAATGGTAATGCAGCCTATTTAAATAGCCAATTTATTTATAGGCCTAAAATTTACAAAGCCCTTCATTTAGAAATAAAATTCGGACCGGGTTTGATTGACCTATTCCTGCCAACTCAACCATACACATTAATAAACGGGAATTGGGAAAAATCGAGCGATCATGGAAATTTAGCGATTACCGTTAACACTGGAATTGGCCTTTGGCTCAAGCCTAATATCGCAAGTAATAACATCATCTCACCTTTCGTGCAATACGACATCATGGGAATTACAAGATACAACAAATCGATTCCGGTACTTCCGACAACATTAATCAATTTTGGGTGCCGAATTGACCTCCATCACAATAAAAAATCCACATGAAAAAATATTTCACCATACTTTTCTTGGCCAATTCACTTTTTTCATTGGTTATTTTCAGTTGTAAAAAAATTGACCTATCAACATCATCGTTTCATTGTAACAGTACTCAAGTTCTTAATTACAGTAAATCGGAAAAACTTCAGACCATTCTTAACAAATATGCCAATTTAGGAATCCCTGGCATAAGTATGGCAGTTAAAACGTCCACAGAGGAATGGGCAGGAGCGGCAGGATATTCAAAAATTGAAGACAAAACTCCTTTACAAATTTGTCATTTACAATATGCGCAGAGCATAGTAAAATCCTACACCGCAGTTCTTGTAATGAAGCTATACGAAAATGGGGTTATTTCATTGGACGATCCCATATCAAAACATCTTCCGGTGAACATTTCTCAACACATCACCAACAGTGAATTAATTTCGGTTAGGATGTTATTGAATCACACATCAGGCATTTTTGACTATGCCTATGATTACACTTACTCAGCTAATTTACTCAGCAATCAAAATAAAATATTTAATTACTTAGATTTGATTTCATATGCTTTTGATAAAAAGTCAGAATTTGAACCGGGAAGCAAATATTCTTACTGCAATACAAATTTTTTGTTATTGGCCATAATGATTAATAAAATAACAGGCAAAGACCATAGCATCATGATGTCCGATGTAATTTTCAAACCATTAAGCCTTTTAAACACCTATTATAAAAACGAAACTGGATATTTAAAATACCCTGAATTAGTAAATTGTTATCTAAATCGCCTGAGCGACAATCGATTAGAAAACGTCACCAAAACGCAAGTCAACAATGTGTCTGCGATGATCGGCGACGATGGAATTGTTGCTACACCAATGGACTATGTACATTTTCTGGATGGACTTGTTCGTGGTCAAATTCTAAAAAAAGAAACACTTGATACAATGCGAAACTGGGTATTAAATAAAAATGGAAAACCGGCCTATGGGCTCGGCTTAACCTACAGAACCCACAAAGACAACTGGGGATATGGACATGGAGGAAGTGGAATTGGTGCGGGTGCAATTCTGTATCATTTCCCTGCAAAAGATGTAACAATATTTATTGGCGTCAATATTGGAACACTACTAGAGGGGCCATTCAATGATCTATATGAAAAAATGAAGATAGAATTATTGGATGTAATTCTGGAGCATTAAACCCAAAACAACTTAAGGTATTTCCCCTTTTTTCCCCGAATTCTAGCGAATTTGGGGTTTTTTATGCCTGAAAATTCCCTAATTTCCCGTTTTATTCATGGGCGAGGCAAAAAAAATCGAAATCACCAATTTCCTATTGATTTGGGTCACTCTGTTTTTTGCATTTCAATTCCCATTCCAACTATTTCTGTTCTCTTATGCCATTCTCGGGCCGCTCCACTACCTCACCGAAATCAACTGGCTGGATAAAAAGAATTACTTCTTGGCGCATCAAAACGACAAAAAACACTACCTCAAAGCGGTAATTATTTCACTGTTCTTGCTTACAATTACATTCGCATTTTTTGAATTGGGGAAATGGAAATTCACCAAACCCCTGCACACATCAATCCTATCATCGAACGTTGCAGCATCACTAAACACCTATACCCAATGGAGCTTTTCGGCCCTGTTTGTTGTATTCATTTTCGCCATAGCCTTCGTCGCCACCCCGCAACGAATCAACCGTTTACTGATCATCGGAATCTGCGCGCTGTCTACCCTCTTCCTATACAAATTCACCTTTTTTGCCGTCTGTTTTGGCATATTTCTGCCCACCATTATCCATGTATTTCTCTTTACGATACTCTTCATGTGGTCGGGCGCCAAAAAAAGCCATTCCACTTGGGGCTACATTAATGTCGTTTCGATGTTCTTCGTCATCATCGTAATTTCAGCAAAAGAAAACCTCGTGCTTCCATCAAATACCTCTCAATCCACTTTCGAAACGTTTATCGCGACGAATTTCCATCAGGTAAATTACGCAATAACCCGACTACTGGGACATGCCGATGGAACCAATTGGAACCTGCAACTCCCCATCGTATGGAAAGTTCAAACCTTTATCGCCTTCGCTTATACCTACCACTACCTCAATTGGTTCTCTAAAACTTCCGTTATCCAATGGCATAAGATAGATAAGAAAAAAATGTACACCACCCTCATTTTATGGGCGATTTGCTGCTTCATGTTCTATTTCAACTATCGCATTGGATTGGCAGCGATTTATGTGTTAAGCATGTTGCACATCATCCTAGAATTCCCTCTCAATATCTCTTCGATTAGGAGTCTTTTGCGGAGCGATGAAAAAATTGTAAAAAAATAATGGCGCTTGAAAAAATGAAATCCAAGTTAAATCAACCCATAGTTTTTTGGATTGCGATATTCTTTTTGATTCGATGCATCGGCATCACCAATCCTCCGTTGGACGTAGCACACAATTGGCGACAAACCACAGTAACGATGGTGGCACGGAATTACTTTGAAGCTGGCGGACACTTCTTCTTCCCACAAATTGATGTCGCCGGAGAAAAAACTGGCATAACAGGGATGGAATTCCCCCTACTCAATTACCTCATTTATCTTGTATCAAAAGTGTTCGGCTACGCACATTGGTATGGCAGATTAATCAACTTGATTATCAGCAGCTTCGGCATCTATTATTTCTACCTACTGGTAAAAAAACACATCCACGATAGCAGTGCCTTCCCTTCCGCGATGCTGTTACTTGGATCGATTTGGTTTGCATATTCCCGTAAAATCATGCCCGACACCTTTGCGATGAGTATTCTCATTTGGGGCATTTACCAAGGGCTAGAATATCTAAAAAGTGGCAAAAACTGGAAGTTATTATTCTCCAGCATCGGCATAACTCTGGGGGTACTATGCAAATTACCAATGATTTTCGCTATTGTTCCACTTGCACTTTTATGGTTTGATAAAAGCCATCCTAGAATGCGGATTTACGCCTTTTTTGGCATCCTTGCGCTCGCCGTTGGGCTCTCCTTTCTTTATTATTTTCAATGGGTCCCCTACTTGAACGAAAAGTTTGGGTTTGTCCATTTTTTCATGGGAAAATCGATCCAAATTGGGGCGATGGAAATTCTAGCGAATTGGAAGGACGTAATCGAAAAATACTACCTAGACGCACTCCATTTTACGGGTTTCGCGGCTTGGCTTGTTGGACTGTTATTATTGTGGAAGCACAAAAATCAGCAGCCCACATTATTCTACACCATTGCCTTAGCTACACTTGCATTTTTTGGCATCATGCTCAAATCAGGGACAACTTTTGCGATTCACAGTTACTACATCGTCCCCTTTGCTCCCGTGATGGCTTTGGTTGCAGGATATGCCCTTACTTTCTGTAAAACCCAAAAAATCCAGCACATCCTCCTCTTTATCATCATCGCTGAAAACGTACTGAATTGGCAGCATGACTTTAGGATTAAACCAGCGTATGCGGGTTTTGAAAAACTTGGGGTCCACTTGGACAGCCTCGGCGCCAACCGCAAAGATTTAATATTCGTCAATAGCAAAGAAGTCCCCACCACGCTGTATTTTGCCCACAGAAAAGGCTGGTGCAATCACAACGATTGGATTGTGGCCCCCGGCAGAATCGACTCTCTCGCTAATTTGGGATTAAAATGGATTGTTGTCGCAAAAACCGCCTTTGGAGAACCCTTACCATCAAACAACCTCCCCATAATTCAAAGGTTCGAAAATGAACATTATCAAATTTATTCATTGGGCAAATATCCGTGATGTAAACAATGTGTTTGGGAAAAAAACATCTCCTCTCGGCAACCAAATCGCATCAAACCCAACAGATCCGGGTGATTGATTGATATTAATCATATTCATTGATGAGGTAAATCATGGACAAAGACTTTTAGATGTAAGATCTTCGTTTCACTATGGAAGCAAAAATCGCACAGCAGTATTTACTTGAATTGCATCAAACCAACAATCAGTGGCTATCTGAATTGGCATTGACCCAAGACGAAATCATGACTTACGAAAATCGGTTGTCCGAAGTGGATGCCGCCAACACGCATAAAGAGGTTTTGGCAGAGGTAGAGCATTTTCAAAACCAATTCATCCGCCACAAAGAAGTAATTGATGAGTTAAAGGCGGAAATTCATCATTTTGAAACCCATTTGGCAAATTTGGCCAAAATCAACAATGTGGCCACGGATCATAGAAAAACTGAAGAAAACAAGAGTCTTATCGACGAAATGGGTCAGTTTAGGAAGATTTTTGGAGAATTACGGATCGAATTTTTGAAATTTTTGGCACGTACATATTGAAGGGGGTTTTTGTACCTTTGATTCAACATGACACTCACTTACATCTATTTAGGCGTTGCCGCTCTGATATTGCTGGCATCCATCCAAACTGTTCAACAAGGAAGCATTGCGATCATTACGATGTTCGGCAAATACCGTAGAATTCTATATCCAGGACTGAATTTAAAGATTCCTTTTCTTGAGGTCATCTATCGTAAAATATCCATCCAAAACAGAAGCATCGAGTTGGATTTCCAGGCAATTACGCAGGATCAAGCAAACGTTTATTTTAAGGCGATGTTGCTTTATTCTGTATTCGACAATCGCGAGGAAACGCTGAAAAATGTGGCCTTTAAGTTTGTTAACGACCGCGATTTTATGACTGCGCTGATCAGAACGATTGAAGGTTCGATCCGCGGATTTGTCGCCACCAAAAGACAAGCTGAAATCTTGGCACTTCGCAAAGAAATCGTAGAATCGGTAAAGGAAGGGATTGATGCCGTTTTAGAATCATGGGGTTACCATTTGATCGATTTGCAATTGAACGATATCACTTTTGACGAGGTAATTACCAAGAGTATGGCGCAAGTGGTAGCATCATCTAATTTGAAAGCGGCCGCTGAGAATGAAGGTCAGGCCTTGTTGATTACCAAAACCAAAGCTGCGGAAGCGGAAGGAAACGCCATCAAAATTTCTGCCGAAGCCGAGAAAATTGCTGCGCAGTTGAGGGGTGAAGGCATCGCATTGTTCCGCAAAGAGGTTGCAAAGGGGATGAGCGACGCGGCCATCGAAATGAAAGAGGCCGATCTGGACTCATCGTTCTTGCTGTTTAGCATGTGGACGGAAGCGATCAAAAACTTCGCATCAGACGGCAAAGGCAACGTAATTTTCCTTGATGGATCCACCGACGGGATGAACAAAACCCTGAAGGAGATGATGGCGATGAATCAAATTGAGGCAAGCGCCGGAAAATCCACCAAGAAAAACTTAGGATAATCCGACTACTCTGGAATCACGCATTCACCCATGATTTTGTGATCTTCAATAATGGGATCCACCGTAATTACCGGGGGTTTGGTGATTTTAACCTTCCCTTTTATGTAGGTTTTTTCAGATGGCGGCACTGTTTTTGGGGCAGCAGGATTTACCTTTAATGGTAGAATTGGATTGGGACGGCATGGCGTGGAATCCTTTTTTACTGGGTTTGACATAATTGTATCGCCCATGATAATTAGGGGCTTCCCCATTCTTATTTCTGGGGCCGTTGCCGATGATGGTGCCGATACTTTTCCGATGACCGCTTCACCCATTTTGACCTCCGGCTTAAATATTTTGGGAGAAGCTGAATCTTGTTGCTCCGTAATCTCTGCCTTACCGGTAACGGTATTACTGCAGGATGAAAGTCCAACACCCAATACAACTATTAATAAATAAGCGAAATGTAGTAATTGAGGTGGCGGCGATGGCCTTTCGGGAATCATGTTAACCAAGGCGCGATCCACTTGATCGGCGTTGAACCTACCGCATACTTTTTGAGTTTTGGGTTGGGAGAAATAATGTAAAATTTGCGCATCCGACATCATAGAGAAGTCGACGACTGATTTTTCACACGCATTGCAAAATTTGCCTTGGGCTTCCGATGTCATTTTTGACCAGTCTTCGTGACAGGGTTTTTCGATCTTGATTTTCATGGTTTTGGCTTTGAGTTGGGCCTTTGATACGATATCATATCAAAAGGTAAATGATAATGAAAATCGGAGAGAAACGAATCTAAAGGGCGCCTCGAATTAGTGACTGGGATGGTCATCATTTCATGATTGGCGACTGACATAAAAATGACAATAATTCCGAAATTCCGAAAACCTTAAAACCGCTCCGTTGTTAATTTTGCACCATGTCTGAAGCAGCATCACAAAATCAATATTTACATCAACTACAAACAAGCATCGAACCCCTTAGAACGAAGCTTGCAAATCACCCCCTTTACAACAAAATCAACTCGCGTGAAAAGCTTCAGACGTTCATGCATCACCACGTATATGCGGTATGGGATTTTATGTCGTTGTTGAAATATTTACAAAACAACCTCACTTGCACCCAGGCTCCTTGGACACCCAAAAGCACAGCAGAATTGCGCTTTTTTATCAATGAAATCGTTTTGGGCGAAGAGAGCGATGAAGATCCAAACGGCGGACATATCAGTCATTTTGAGTTATACAAACGTGCGATGTCAGAGGCGGGCGCATCGTTCAAAGGCATCGACCAATTGGTCAATCGTATTGCTGAAGGCACTGAATTAAGAATGGCAATTGAGCAAAGTGATGTTCCAAGTTCGGCGAAGGATTTCATCGGCACGACATTTAGCATCATCGACAGGAATAAATTACACGAAGTGGCAGCAGCATTTGCCTTTGGTAGAGAAGATTTGATTCCAGATATGTTCTTGGCGATGGTAAAAGAGCTCAATGCAAACGGGCAGAATTTCAATACGCTGATTTATTATTTGGAAAGGCATATCGAATTGGATGGTGACCATCATGCAGGTCTTTCTGCGTTGATGCTTAGCCATGTTTGCGGCGAGGATCCTCAGAAGTGGTCAGAAGCCACTGAGACAGCTCAAGAAGCGTTAACTGCAAGAATCGCCCTGTGGGATGGAATTGCGGCCTTGATTTAACCAAACTTCACAAAAGCACTTCGATACCCTTAATTTTGAGGCATGCGGTGCGGGCGTAATGCAACTTTTTCGATTCAGTTCAGTAGTCTTTTCTGGCTTGTTTCGTTTTTTTTGTTCAAACCATTAGGCGCACAGAAAGCAATCTCGGCTGAGCCTTATATCGCCGAAGCTCAGAAATATTACATCGCAAATTGGAAGAAGAGCGTTCGATCAGTGACGTATGATTCGGCTGATTTCATAGGACTGCCGAACCCATATTCTACCCCAACTTTGTCGGGCAATCAAATGTTCCGCGAAATGTACTATTGGGACAGTTATTTCATCAATTGCGGATTACTCACCTACGGCAATCACCCACAACGAGACGGCGATGCAACCCCCGACGAAAAAGATGCCATCCAACAAGCCATTAACAATTGCAATAACTTGATTTACCTTGTAAATCGGTTCGGATTTATCCCCAATGCAAATCGTTTTTCGATGACAAATCGAAGTCAACCTCCCTTACTCGCAGCGATGGTAACCGACATTTTCGACGTCACTGGCGATACCGCTTGGTTACGTATTGCCTTAAAAGCATTGGAAAAGGAACATCATTGGTGGATGGAGAATCGCTCTTTGGGACTAACACCCCAAGAATACCAAGGCATTCATGGTGCAAACAGATATCCCTCTGCTTTGCGTCTCAATCACTACGGAAACAATGCCACCGATGCTTTTTTACTTCGATTTGCCCAGTTCCTCAAAGGTCGTTTGGGGCCAGGCTTTGATTCGATTTATTCTGAGCTAAATCGCGATACGTTAATAAGTCGGGAAGGCAAAAAACAAGGCAAAGGCATCCTTTTGTCAGACCACTTATTGGCAGAAGCGGAGAGCGGATGGGATTTCACCACACGGTTTAATGCGCGGTGTTTATTTATCGCCCCACTGGACCTGAATTGCTTGCTTTATTTGAGCGAAAAAACCCTCGCCAATGGCTACAAAACCCTCAAAGAACACAAAAAATCACGGGAATGGCGGCAACGAAGCAATTTGCGTAAAGCATTGATAAACAAGCTATTTTACGACAAACATACTGGATGGTATTGGGATTATGACATAGCAAAACGAGTAATTCATTTCAACCACAACGCGGCCCAATTCATGCCCTATTTTGTTGGACTGGCAAGGCACAATTCTCGAAACAAAACTGCCTTGGCAAGGTTATCTAACACTTACATTGGGAAATTTGGCGTGTATCCTTGCTTGCCACTTTCGAAAGATTCTTCTGCAATCGCCGCAAATCGGGTGTTCTGGAAAACACAGTGGGACAGTCCAAATGCTTGGCCCCCTTTGACGCATTTCGCGGCGCAGGCCATCAGAAACTATTCTAATGGTCAGGGAAAATTGACAAACCTCATGCTCAACATGAAACGGAACCAACTTATTTTATCGTTCATGGAATCGGTGGAAGTCCAATTTGCGATCACTCAGAAATTTTGGGAGAAATACAATGTCGATTATGGAACCTTACAAGTAGTGAATGAATACCCGATGCCTGATTTTTTTGGGTGGACGGCGGGAGTTTACATGGAGTATCATTTCGAATTTGCACGACCTTAAAAGCAATCCCTTATTTTCGCAGCATGATTCACGGTAAAAAAGTTGTGGTTGTTCTTCCGGCCTATAATGCGGCGCTGACATTGGAGCAAACGTATCGTGAAATTCCGTTCGACATTGTGGATGAGGTTGTTTTGGTTGACGATGCGGGGGGCGACGATACTTTATCGGTTGGGGCGAAGTTGGGCATCAAGCATTTGATTCAGCATGAGAAAAACCTAGGCTATGGGGGCAATCAAAAAACTTGTTATCGCAAGGCATTGGATTTGGGGGCAGATATCATCATCATGCTCCATCCCGACTATCAGTATACGCCTACATTAATTCCAGCGATGGCGCATTTGGTAGCCACGGGCATCTATCCTGTTGTCATTGGATCGAGAATCCTAGGGAAAGGCGCCATTGAAGGGGGAATGCCATGGATAAAGTACATTTCCAACAGAATTCTCACGATGGCACAGAATGTCCTTGTCAATCAGCATCTATCGGAATACCACTCTGGCTACAGGGCATTTTCGCGGGAAGTTTTAGAGAATACATTATGGGAAAAAAATTCAAATAATTTTCTATTTGACAATCAAATCATGGCACAATGTATTGCTGCAAAGTATAAAATTGGCGAGATCAGTTGTCCTACCAAGTATTTCCCTGAAGCAAGTTCTATCAGTTTAAAGAATAGTGCAATTTATGGATTGGGCTGTTTGGGGGTATCACTTCGCTACCGTTTACACCAATGGCGTATTTTGAAATACGAATTGCTTAAAATTTAATTGCTTATCGCAAATTACCGTCTCTGATTTTACGGATTATCGCAACTAAATTAAGTTTTCAAGTATTAATTTGCGTCGCATTTCAAGTGCATTGAAATTTCTCAATGGTTCCCCGTGCAGTCCGTAAAGGAATTGTCGTCTTGAATGAGCATCAGCTAAATGAAAAAATTCGCACTTGTAACCGGAGCCAGTAAAGGGCTAGGCAGGGCATTCGCTCTCGAACTGGGTTCACGTGGGATCAACACAATACTTGTGAGCCTTCCTGGGGAAGATATTCATTTACTGAATGAGGAAATTATTAGCACTTACAGCACTATGTCTGTCTTTTTTGAAGTGGATTTATCCGATTACGACAATGTGATCTCATTTAGCAAAACGATCAACGAAACGTATTCTGTTTTCCTTTTGATAAATAATGCGGGGATTGGGGGCACTATGAAATTCGGGGATTCTTCTGTGAATTTGGTCAATACGATTGTCCAATTGAATGTAATGGCGGTATCTATCCTCACGCGACAATTGATTCCCAATTTGGCAAGTCAGACCCAAAGTTTTGTTTTAAACATATCAAGTTTAGCCGCTTTTAATCCAGTGGGATACAAATTGGTTTATCCTGCATCAAAGGCGTTTGTTGATTCATTTACAAAAGGGATGAGTGCCGAATACCGCGATAGCAATGTGTTTTTTAGTGTAATCAACCCTGGAGCGATGCCCACCAACGATGCGGTAGTGGATAGAATTCTAAAACAGGGATGGCTAGGAAGAATCACACAACTGTTACCGCAGGATGTGGCGCGTAAAAGTTTGAATAAACTATTCAAAAAGAAGCGACCTTATAGATTCAACCCGATCAGTGAATTGATATTATGGATTTTACCTAGCAGATTCAAACTCCCGTTCCTAACTGGAATCGTGAAACGAGAGTTTGCTAAGCCTTAATTACTCCTCAGCATTTCTGCTGGCATCCCACATCATCCAAAGTGAATACGCTCCACCCACCACGATGGACCCGTTGGGCGATTGAGCAATAATGACTTTATTTTCCTGTCGTCCGGTCACTACGATTGGCGTTAGAACATAGGCCGTCTTTTTTGGGTCGGACGATGTTATTCTAACAAAGCAAAAGTTCTTGCCATCTCTTAAGAAAACGGCAGAATCGGGGAGCACCAGAGATTCAACGGCATTAAGTATGAGTTTTCCTTGCACTGCTTGTCCGATTTTGACATTGGCGACAATCATACCTTCTGCATTTGGGTTCACTGAAGTCGCGTTGTTAGGTTTACAATAGATTTTCCAACTGCGATCGGCTTCAATGATGGGAGATAGGGCGACCACTTTTCCTGGGACGCTGCGAGTTGCCCCGCCTTCGGCGGGGCTCAACCCCACATCCATACCTACTTTCACCATAGATGTCTGACCCTCATACCCTGTCAATACCCAAATCCCGGCCCCATCCAATGCCAATGTCATCACACCTGCATTGTCGGCCACACTCATTCCAATATGTACATTCACCGACACCACCGACCCATTGGATGGGGCTTTGATTGTCACCCTGCGTTGAATGCCTGCCCTCACCTGATCAATGGTAATCCCAACTGCCATCAGGCGCTGAACCAAGCCCGCTTTGCGGGCTTGGTTCCCCTTATACGCCGCTTCAGCCATCTGATACGACTTCAAGCTGCTCGCCTTGGCCGCATACATTTCACGCTGACGGTCAAAATCGCTCTTCAAAACCTCCCCCTCCGATTCCGCAATCAGATACCCCTCCTGCCAATCTACCACCTGCAAATTCTCAATTTCACACAACACATCGCCCTTCCTTACCCGATCTCCAGGCTTCACATTGATTCTCTTAACCAAACCGCCCACAGCAGAAGAAATCGATACCTCGCCCTCCGGACTAGAAACCACCCTTCCCAATAAATTAACCTCCGTATTCACCAATTCGCGCTGAATATCCGTCACCACGATACCCGCATTCACCCGCTGCGCTTCGTCTAAATACAACGTATCCGATGCCGATGAACTTACAACTTCCGCAGTCGCCCCTTCCTTTGAGCCACTACCACATCCAATGATACTCGCCGATAAAAATGCCAAAACGAACCACCGGAGTTCGAATATTTTCAGCCCTCTCACGAATGGACTATTTGGGCTTATAGTTTGGACACCCAAAATTGGTAACATTAAGCTAGTATCAGCACCCCAAAACTGGTTGATATTAATATATTTAAACGTTTTCATGTTTGATTTTTGTTATTTGTTATTTGATTGTTGGATTAAAATATAAAATCTGTAATTGTACCGTTTCCCACTGATGCACAACAGCATAGTAATCGATCTGAGTTTGCAAAGCCTCACGCATATATAAGCCCCACTCCAATCCCGAAATCTGACCCGCATTCCATTGAGATTGAATGAGCGATATCTGCGACGTTGCCATCGGCAACAACTCTTGTCGATATAGCAAAACCCTCCCCCGCAACTGTTGCTCCAAATCCATCATCTGCAGTAATTGCAGATCAACCTGCTGCTCAACATACGTTTGATGTTTTACCAATGATTCGTATTGTAACGAGGCTGCTTTAGCATTGTTTTTCAATAAACCGCCGGCCAGGGGTAGTCGCATCGACACTTGATATTGGGAAAAGTTCAAGTTCTTGCCAAAATACTGATCCCCCGAAGGCAATTGCTGAAAGCCTTGAAAACTCTGTTGCACATATCCCAACTGAAACGTGGGCAATAGCCTCGACTGAGCCAATTTCCAATCCTTCAAACCAAAATCCGCCATCGATTTGGTATATGCCAATATCGGAATCATCTGCGATTTTGTTGGCGCTGGAAATTCTAATCCGCCTTCTGTAGGATATACCTTCCCCTCTTTTCCGGCCCATGTCGCCAATTCCATCGCATCCCTTTCAAACTGATACACCAAGGTTTCATACATCATCTTCATGTCCGCCGCCATTTTCTTAGACTGATTCAATTCCATTCCACCCACATCGCCTTGCGAAAATTTAAATTGCATCATCCGCAAATTCCCAGCCGCCAAGGAATCCATCATTTGCCAAAGAGGAAACTGCTCTTGGGTATGTTGCATGTGATAATACAATGTCGCCACGGCCTGCTTCACATCCACCTCTTTCATCGTTTGCATTTGATACACCACCTCCGCCGCAGAGATTCGCTGCTGGTGTTCTCTGGCATATACCGTAGGCATTTGAAACCCTTGGCTGAATGTCAATTTGTTATCCTTATACCACGAATTCACCTGCCCACCTTCATACGTCAACCCCGTTGGATCCAAACCCACCTTTGTTTTGGCCATGGCATTCGCCGATTGCGTCTGCAACATCATCGATTGCATCAAAGCGCTTTTTGTGGTCGCCGCCTCCAAGACATCTTGGATCGACATGCGCGATGAATCGGGGACTGAAGAATTACCCTTGGGCATAACATATTGTGAAATTGGATTTGTGGTGGGAAATTGACCAAAATTCACAAATCTCGGAGATAGGACTAAGCCCTCATAATTCGCAGATTTCGCAAATAGATTCCCCCCGCTTACGGCAAGTCCCGCGATTAGTAATAGTAAACTCACCAAACCACCGTTGCCGCTGACCGCATCAGGTTCATTGATTTTATGATTCTTTTTCATTTTCCGATTTTCTATCATGATAAAAAGCGCTGGCAACAACAAAAGCGTCAGCAACGTGGCCGTTATCAGACCGCCAATCACCACTGTAGCCAAAGGTTTTTGCACTTCTGCACCCGCGCCATGACTCAAAGCCATCGGCATAAAACCCAATGCAGCAACCAAGGCTGTCATTAGGACCGGCCTCAAACGAGTGAGTGTACTTTTAGTTACCATTTCCTTCAACGCATTCAAATTCGGCTGATTCCCATGTCGCTTAAATTCCGCCATCAAAACAATCCCATTCAACACCGCCACACCAAAAAGGGCGATCATCCCTATACCTGCGCTAATAGAAAAGGGCATGCCGCGAAGCAGTAAACCCCAAATACCGCCGATTAACGACATCGGAATGGCCGAGAATATAATCACACTGTATTGAACCGACCCAAAAGCGAAATACAACAAGATCCAAATCAGCAGCAGTGCCACCGGAATGGCCAAAAACAATCGCGTTTTGGCACTTTGTAAATTTTCAAAACTACCGCCATAGCCCAAGGTATAACCCGCTGGCAATCGAAGAGATTTACCTACGTGTTTTTGCAGTGCTTCAACTACCGTTTGAACATCGGCACCCCTAACGTTAAAGCCCACTGTGATACGTCGCTGCGCATTGTCGCGCTGAATCTGATTCGGCCCCTCAACCAGCGAAACATCGGCCAGTTCAGACAATGGGATCAACTGCCCGGTTTCTGATTTGATAGAAAGTCGTTTTACATCTTCGATATCGTTTCGGGATCCATTATTCAGCCTAACGGTTAAATCAAATCTCCGTTCTTCTTCAAACACTTTTCCCGCCGCAGCGCCAGCGAAGGCCGTCTCGATGGCTTTATTCAACGCTTCTGTCCGAATGCCATGCAATGCCATTTGTGCACGATTGTATTTCACCACAATTTGTGGCTGACCCGAAACCTGTTCTACATATAAATCTTTGGCGCCCTCTACGCGATTTACAACACCCCCTAAAACGGAAGCCAATCTTGCCAAAGTATCCATATTGGGTCCGTAGATTTTACAAACCACATCTTGCTTCGCCCCCGTCATCAGTTCGTTAAAACGCATCTGAACAGGAAATTGAAATCCCACCGTTAATCCCGGAATATCCTTCAAGGCCAGACTCATTTTTTCGGCCAACTCTGGAAAAGTCTCCGCCGATTTCCATTCCGATTTATCTTTCAAAATGATCATCATATCGCTGGCTTCCATGGGCATTGGGTCGGTTGGTATTTCTCCGTTACCAATTTTGGTCACCACTTTCTCCACCTCCGGAAACCGCTGCAACAAGATGCGCGAAGCTTTTTGGGTGTATTCAACACTGGCTTTCACACTGCTGCCCGTGATGATTCGTGTATCCGCTGCAAAATCCCCCTCTTCCAATTGAGGAATAAACTCCCCTCCAATACCCGCGAATGCGATAAAAGAAATCAGAAGTACCCCCACCGCACCCATCAACATAATACGTCCATTTTGTATGGCCCATTTTAACAACGGAGCAAATCGATTTTCAATCTTCAGCATTACCCGCTCACTGGCTGCCTGCCCTTTTCCCGGATGCTTGGGAAGAAGATAACTACACATCATCGGCACATAGGTCAAAGAAAGAATAAAGGCACCCATCAAAGCGAAAGCCACCGTCTGCGCCATCGGTTTAAACATCTTTCCTTCGATGCCCTGCAAAGAGAAAATCGGTAGATACACCACCAAGATTATCAACTGCCCAAAAACCGCACTATTCATCATTCTGCCCGCGTTTTGCGTCACCACCGAATCACGCTCTTCGCCAGAATACCTGGGACCATCCTTTCGCCATAATTGATGCAGAACTGACTCCACAATAATCACAGCTCCATCGATAATCAATCCAAAATCTAAGGCGCCCAAGCTCATCAAATTCCCACTCACGCCAAACAAATTCATCATGATTACGGCGAACAACATCGCCAAAGGAATGACAGAGGCCACTACAAATCCTGCGCGAAAACTGCCCAATGCCAACACCAAAACGATCACAACAATCAGCGCTCCCTCAGACAAGTTTTTCTCCACCGTTCCAATGGCGTTATTTACCATTTTTGTTCGATCCAAGAAGGCCTCCATTTTGACCCCCTTAGGCAAAGAGCCTTGAATTTCTTTTACTTTCAACTTCACCGCTTTCACTACCTCATTGCTATTTGCGCCTTTTAACATCATCACCACCGCACCGGCAACCTCACCTTTGTCGTTATAGCAAAGTGCGCCGTATCGCGTTGTAGAACCCTCTTTAATTGTCGCCAAATCACGAATCAAAATTGGTGTCCCATCGTCGGCTACCTTAATCACCACAGACCCAATTTCCTCCGCATTTGTCAGCAACCCCTCTGTCCGCACAAACAAAGCTTGGGGCCCTTTTTCGATGTAGCTGCCCCCCGTATTTGCATTTTCCTTTTGCAATGCATCAAACACCTCGTTAATGCCAATATGAAACGATTGCATTTGTGCCGGATCAATTGCAACTTCATACTGCTTTTGAAACCCTCCGTAGCTACTCACATCCGCAACACCCTTAACTCCTAGCAACTGTTTCCTAACAACCCAGTCCTGAAGCGTTCGTAATTCGGTAGGCGTCCACTGTTTTTCATACCCCTTTTCGGGTCGCAACACATATTGATAAATCTCTCCTAGCCCCGTAGTAATCGGCGCCATCGTTGGTGGAGCAATCCCTGCAGGAATTTGAGCATTGATAGACGTTAGCCTTTCCGACACTTGCTGCCTGGCCCAATAAACACTTACGTCTTCATCAAATACGAGGGTCACAATCGACAGTCCAAATCGGGAGAAACTGCGCAAATTTTTCAGACCAGGAATATTCCGATTGGCTTGTTCCACTGGGACAGTTATCAGCCGCTCAATATCCGTTGCCCCCATCGAAGGAGCCACCGTAATCAATTGAACCTGATTGTCTGTAATATCCGGCACCGCATCGATGGGCAATTTACCCAACTCATAGATACCCACTGCGAGTAAGGCTAGGACACCTAACCCCACCAACAACTTTTGTTTTACGCTAAAAGCGATAATTTTTTGTAACATTTTTCCTTAATATTGATGATATAGCGTGAACGTCGCATACTTCTGATGCGCAATTCACTTTTAATGTATTAATTTAAATTCGAAAAAGGACTAGAACGTCCCAATCGTTAGGCTCTTGGCGGCTGCCAAATGGCCGATACAACACCAGAAAGGGGCATCGTATTTAATCTATGTGTTGTTGGTATTTCAAATTGCACCAAGGCAACAAAAACATTTTGTTCTGTTTGATTCATGGGTGCGTAAATCCCCAATTGGAGAGATGCATCGGCATGATGGAAAGGCATTGAATGATCTTTCTCGGGGTGACCGTCTGCTTCGTGTGCTTCGGTGTAATGTCTGACCAAAAACGACAGTACAGAAATTTTCTCAGTGCCTGAATTGTGTTCAAAAAAATGCTGTACAAGTGCCGGCGTGCTCCACAGTTGCTGTAGCGACGTTTGTGTCAACAAAAACACAAGCAGTAACAACCGGGCCTTTTTCATTTACACAAAGATACGAAATTCGACAAATTAAGACAATTTCTGTAGTTTACTTGGACAAACAAAATCCGTCTTTGGTAGATTCGTTTTGGCAATCGCTGAAAATCCACCATCCACTTCTTTGAAATCATGTATCCCTCTGGCTTTCAAAATAGAAGCGGCAATCATACTGCGATATCCACCCGCGCAATGCAGATAAAAAGGTCTAGCATCGCCCATTTCCCTAAACCAACTATTGATGCAATCGAGAGGCTTATTATACGCTTCATCCACGTGTTCAGCAGCATATTCTGTCTCCTTGCGAACATCTAACACATACGTTTCCTTATTCCACTCAGCCTCAAAAGTCTGGGTTGAAATACGATTTACCGTATCCACTTCTTTTCCAGCAGCAACCCATGATTCAAATCCCCCACGCATATGCCCTAACAAATTATCGAACCCCACCCGTGTCAATCGCATTGCCGTCTCTTCTTCCCTTCCTGGCGCTGTAATTAACAATATCGGAGTTTTCACATCCCCTATTACCGAACCAACCCACGGCGCGAACTGACCGTCAATTCCAATATTGATGCTCCTCGGCACAAACCCTTTTGCAAATTCGCCGGGTGCGCGTGTATCTAGAACTACTGCGTCCAAAGTCTCTGCCGCCACTTCAAACGCTTCAACGCCCAATGCCCGCATTCCATTTCCCATTACCACATCAACCGACTCGTAGCCCGTTTTATTCATCGCAACATTCATCGGGAAATAGGCTGGCGGAGGTAGTAATCCGTCCAAAACCGCGTCAACAAATGCTTCTTTTGAAGGTTGATTCAATGCGTAATTCATTTCCTTTTGATGACCCAACGAATCCATCGTTTCTTTCATCATGTTCTTCCCACAAGCACTTCCAGCACCGTGCGCAGGGTATACCATCACCTCATTAGGCAAAGGCATAATTTTGTTCATCAAGGAATCATACAACATACCCGCCAATTCCTCTTGGGTCATTGTTGCTGCTTTTTGGGCTAGATCCGGACGACCCACATCGCCAAGGAACAAAGTATCTCCACTAAATAAACTATGAGGTGCACCGTTGGCATCCAACAGCAAGTAACATGTACTTTCCATCGTATGTCCAGGCGTATGTAAAACTCGAATTTCAATATCACCCACAGTAAAGATCTGATTGTCCTTAGCAATGATGCATTCAAATGATGGCGATGCTGTAGGCCCAAAAACAATCGGCGCGCCTGTCTTCTTGCTCAAATCCAAATGACCGCTCACAAAATCCGCATGAAAGTGCGTCTCAAAAATGTATTTTAGCGTAACGCCATCCTTTTCCAAACGATCCAAATAGGGTTGAACCTCACGCAGTGGATCAATGATAACAGCTTCTCCAGCACTTTGAATATAATAAGCGCCCTGCGCCAAACAACCGGTATAAATTTGCTCTATTTTCATAGTTTACTTTTTTCTTTGATGGGTTTAAACGGTCCGTATTTGTGTTGCTTTTCAGAAAATCCATCGGCATACGGGCCAAAAGGATAATCAAATAACTTCTCTTCCATTTCTGGAGCGTCTTTGCCTAGGTCTTTGGACGGACGGGGTTGCGAATTGACATAAGCCGCCAAATCCCAACACTCTTCATCGCTCAATAGTGGACCCCGATAAGTTGCACCCTGAGGCATGTTCGCTTTCACGTAGCCAGCAAATTTAGACAATCGAAATAGACCTGCCGCCGAATTATAAGAATGTGAACCCCAAAGCGGTGGATATTGATAAGATTTTCCATCTCCCGCCAATTGACCTTCACCATT
>Ga0114970_10001214_pt1 | contig 19276 bp, 16 predicted proteins | sample M_140205_XF_Meta_FD_87030 | JGI IMG/M metagenome (GOLD analysis project Ga0114970, IMG submission 87030) | Freshwater microbial communities from Lake Montjoie, Canada to study carbon cycling - M_140205_XF_MetaG | ecosystem: Environmental > Aquatic > Freshwater > Lake | place: Lake Montjoie... | reverse complement strand
TGTTATTTTTCCTGAAAGGACCTTTTGAACCAGGGTTTCTATTTGCAAATCAGCAGGGCCTATGCCATTCATGGGAGAAATAATACCTCCCAACACGTGGTATTTGCCATGAAACTGTCCCGTATTTTCTATGGCCATTACATCTCGTACATCCTCAACCACACAAATCGTCCCAAGGTCTCTCTTATCGTTTTTGCAAATATCACAAATTTCATAATCTGATAAATTGTGACACGCTTTGCAGTATATTATATTTTTTCGAAGCTTGATAAAGGCATTCCCGAATTTTTCTACATGGGGGATATCTTGCTTCAAAAGGAATAAAACAAGCCTTAATGCCGTTTTTTTACCTATTCCAGGTAGTCCGGAAAGTTCATTTACGGCTTCTTCAACAAGGGCTGATGGGAAATTCATTGCTCAAAAGTAAATATATCCTGAAATTTTTACAAAATGATTTACATATTCTCTTAAATTTGCCGCATGTCTCCAATTCTCATTGCTGTCTTTATAGCGGTATACTTTGCCGTTTTAATCCTTATATCGCTCCGTACATCCAAGAATGACGGAAATGATGCCTTTTTTACGGGTAATAAGAAATCTGCCTGGTATATAGTTGCCTTTGGTATGATTGGCACCTCTATTTCAGGCGTTACTTTTATTTCTGTTCCTGGAGAAGTTGGTTTTGCCGGTGTTGGCGAACATGGATTTCGGCAATTTTCTTATTTGCAGATGGTTTTGGGTTATGTAGTGGGCTATTTCATCATCGCAAGGGTTCTTTTGCCCCTCTATTACAATATGAACCTAACTTCCATTTATACCTATTTGGAAAAACGCTTTGGCTTTTGGGCCTATAAAACGGGGGCTTTCTTTTTTCTCGTGTCTAGGTCCATCGGTTCTGCTCTTCGTTTGTTTATTGTGGCCAATGTGCTGCAAATTGCTGTTTTTGACTATTGGGGCATACCCTATGCCGTTACAGTTTCTGTTACCATTTTCTTGGTTTGGCTCTATACCTTTAAAGGTGGAATTAAAACCATCATATGGACCGATACCCTCCAAACCTTTTTCTTGTTGCTGGCAATGGTGATGAGTGTTTTTGTGCTCGCTTCACATATGAACTTGGGTTTGAAGGATTTAGTAGTATCTATTCGCGATTCTAAATATTCACAGGTCTTCTTCTGGAATATAGAAGAAAAAAAGTACTTTTTTAAACAATTTATCAGCGGGATATTTATTGCCATCGTTATGACCGGGCTTGATCAGGATTTGATGCAGAAAAACCTGAGCTGCAAAAATTTGAAAGAAGCCCAAAAAAATATGTATTCCTTTAGTATCATCATTCTGCTGGTCAATCTGGTATTTCTTTGTTTGGGTTCTTTGCTGTATATGTATGCAGCCCAAAAAGGCATCCAAATTCCTGCGAAAAGTGATGATTTTTACCCCATGATGGCCATTAAGGGCTATTTGCACCCCTTGGTTGGTTTTTTGTTCATTATGGGACTTGTGGCGGCTACCTATGCAAGCACCGACTCAGCCCTTACTGCTCTCACCACCTCTGTTTGTGTTGATTTCTTGGATTTTAATACCCAAACACCTAAAAATTCAGTTCAAATTCGAAAATGGGTGCATTTGCTGATGTCAGCGGTAATTATTGTCATTATTTTGATTTTTCGTGCCATCAATGATGACAGCGTTATTAGAACCGTTTTTACCGTTGCCGGTTATACCTATGGCCCTTTGCTCGGCCTGTTTTCCTTTGGTTTGTTTAGCAAAAGAAAAGTGATGGACAAATGGATTCCTTATATATGCCTGCTTTCTCCTGTTATCTGTTTTCTCCTCAATACATACTCTGCCGTTATACTCAATGGGTATAAATTTGGATTTGAAATGTTGCTCATCAATGGATTCTTGACTTATATAGGAATGCTATTGATAAGCCGAAAAGGGAGCTTGATTTTGCAACACGAATAATTTTATTTCTGTGCATTTAGTCATGACAATTTAGTAATTTTGTAAAAAATAAATATTCTATGCCTGTTTGTAAAAAAGTTTTCTGCCTGTTCTTTTTATTGTTCATTTCTAGATCGTTGTTTGCTTTCGCCCCCTTTGATTCTACTGGGGTAAAGGTGGTTCAGGGGAAAAAATTTATTGTGCATAAAGTAGAGATAAAAGACTATTGGTATAGTGTGGCAAGAAGATACAAAGTGAGCCCCATTGCACTTCAAAAAGCAAATGCCAAAATACAGGGTGATCTTAAAGTGGGCAATACCATTTTAATTCCCATTACAGATAAACCTTTTATTATTCCACCGATATCAAAACCGGAAGTTTCAATAACAGGAAATGAAAAACCCATAACGGAAGTTGTTGCAAAAAAAGAAGAAAAAATAAAACCTTCTGAGCCCATTGCAAAACCCAAAGAAGCAACCATTCCCGTAAAAGCAAATACTGTAATCGCAAAAGAAACGGCTATATCTACTCCCGCAGAGGTAAAAAAAGATGAAAGTAAAAAGTTTGCTGTACCGGTTCAAAAGGAGGTAAAGGAAGCCCCTGCAGTTAAGAAAAATGAAGCATCATCAAAACAAACCGCAGTGAAGCCTGTTTCTGGAATCGTAAAAGGTAAATTTCCCATTATTCATCAAGTAAAACAAGGAGAGACAATTTTTAGCATTTCTCAAAAATATAGCATCGGTTTAAGCGAGTTAATTGGATGGAATAACTTGGTAAGCGATGAACTAAAACCCAATCAGCAATTGGTGGTAGGCTTTGGAAATAACAATCAAACAAATGCTACTGAAGTTAAGACTGAAGAAGCTCCAAAGTCTTCTGGTCAGCCGTTACAAAAAGAAGTGGCCCCAATGCCGCCTGCCTTAACAGATGCCTCGAAGCCTGTTAAAAATTTGAATACCACTATCCCACATGCCCCTAAGGTAGATATCAATGTAAAAGAAATTAATGAAAGAGGCATTGCTTTATGGATTGATGATAAGGATATCAATTCCTCTAAATTTTATGCTTTGCATCGTACAGCACCTGTTGGTACCATTATCAAGGTCACCAATACCATGAATAATAAAGATGTCTTTGTAAAGGTTGTGGGTGCCTTGCCTGATACCGGTGACAACAACAATGTCATCATCAAAATCTCCAAGGCAGCTGTTGATAAAATGGAGGCTATCGACCAAAAATTTCAAGTTTCGCTTAGTTATGGCGAAACTAAATAGTAAACACTTTTCAATAAAACGATTGCATTGATTTTCATGAATTGATAAAGGATTATCGATATTTTTTTTCGTTATTTAATTTTTTTAACATCCTTTCTGGTGCTTGGCATTTTATATTATTCTTATTTTTTTAGAATTATTTTATATTTGTGGTATGCATCAAAAAAAGAAAAATAAAAATTATCCCACCAAGGCTAATTTGAATAGCTCACAAAAGCCTAAATCGCCAATTTTTTGGATGTATATTCTCATTGTGGCAGCAGCGTTCATACCTTATTTCAACGCCATTCCCAATGAGTATGCCCTTGATGATTCTATTGTTTTAACCTCTAATCAATTTGTATTGAAAGGCGTTGCGGGTATTGGTGACATTCTAACACACGATACCTTCTCGGGTTTTTTTGGACGCGATAGCAAGGCCCTTGTTGGCGGTAGATATCGACCTCTTTCCTTGGTCACTTTTGCCATCGAAAATAGCTTGTATGGTCTTTCGCCACACATGAGTCATTTTATAAATATTATTCTCTATGCATTTTGCGGTATCATGCTTTTTATGTTTTTGCGAAATGTTTTTTTAGAGTATAATCTATTTCTTCCATTTGCGATGGTACTACTCTATATCGCGCATCCTGTGCATGTAGAAGCGGTTGCCAATATCAAAGGTCGGGATGAAATTTTATCCTTATTGTTTTTGGTATCTTCACTACATCTTCTTTTTCGATTTCTGAAAAGGCCTGCTTCTTATATGTATATAACATCACTTCTGATGTTTTTTCTTTCCTTATTATCCAAAGAAAATGCAGTTACTTTTGTTCTCATTATCCCATTATTTGTATATTATTTTACCAAAGAAAAATTATCCCGCAACCTTGCTTTGAGTTCTGGTTTTTTAATGGTTACCCTTTTGTTTCTCTTGATGCGAAGTCAATTTGCTGCAGGTAAGGGTGCCAATGTAACGGAGGTCTTGAACAATTCTTTTGCAGGTGTTAGCTGGGATCAGAAATTCGCCACCATCGCTGATATTATGAATCGCTATTTTTTCTTGCTTTTGTTTCCATATCCCCTCAGCTTTGATTATTCTTTTAATCAGATACCCATTATTGAAATGTTTGATTGGAGAGCGATACTGGGTTTTCTCATTCATATATCTTTGTTGGTATATGCTGTTTTACATTTCAGAAAAAAGGATGTTTTTTCATTTTGTATTTTCTTTTTTTATATCAGTATTTCTATTGTAAGCAATGTCTTTTTTCCTGTAGGTACGAGTATGTCTGAACGTTTTTTGTTCATTCCTTCCTTGGCATTTTCTATCGTTTTTGTTTGTATGGTAACTCGCTTATTTCAATTTAAAACAGAAAGTACATTTTCTAGTTTTTTTGCCAATAAAACTTTTGCCATTTGTATACTCGGTATTTTAACAGTCTATTCATCGCTCATTTATGCGCGAAACCCCATCTGGAAAAATAATTTTTCATTGTTTACACATGATGTGGAAATTTGTCCGCAAAGCGTAAAAGCATTGATTGGAGCAGGAGGGGAGTATGTTGCAAAAGCCGCAAGACTTGATGATGTATCACAAAAAAAGATAAATCTCGAAAAGGCCATTACGTATTTGACAAAAGCGGTTGTTATTTATCCTGCTTATTCAAACGCATGGATGCTCTTGGGGAATGCGTATTTTGGATTATACAACAGCCCGGATACAGCCATTTATTATTATAAAAAAGCAATCGCTTATAATGATACCTATATGGATGCGTATTATAACATTGGCTATTTGCTAACTGGAAAGAAAAATAGAGAGGCTATTTCTGCCTTTAAACAGGTCTTGGTTTCCAACCCCAAACACTTGGAATCATTGTATCACATGGCTTTATGTTATAAAAATATACAATTGATGGATTCCGCATTGTATTGTTTGGACCAAATTAAAGGGATGAATACAAACTCCCTAAAAGTATATCAATTAGCAGGTCTCATATATGGTGAAACCAATCAAATAGACAAAGCCATTATTGAACTCTCTAGGGCAGTAGAAATGGATTCGGAACAGGCAGAAAATTATCTAAACTTAGGCATTGCTTATGGAAAAAAAGCTGATTGGGAAAACGCTATTTCAGTATTGAATAAAGCATCACAATTGGCTCCTGAAAATGCGAACATCAGGATGGCATTGGGTGTTACTTTTCAAAATGCTGGGAATACGCTAAAGGCAAATGAAAACTTTGAAAAAGCTTTTTCTCTTAACCCATCCCTGAAAAATAGGCATTAACTATTGAAGTCCCAATTTTACGGAAATCAGATAGGTTATGTAGCCAACAATTGCGGAAATAGGAATCGTTAATATCCAAGCCCAAACAATATTTCCTGCAATACCCCATTTAACCGCAGATAGCCTTTGTCTGGATCCAACACCCACAATGGCACCTGTGATGGTATGTGTCGTGCTTACTGGAATGCCAAATACAACGGTTAAAAAAAGCGTTAATGCTCCTGCACTCTCAGCACAAAAACCTTCAAAAGGACGAAGCTTTGTGATTTTTTGCCCCATTGTTTTTACAATTCTCCAGCCGCCAAACATCGTTCCAATGGCCATCGCAGTCTGACAGGCTATCACTACCCAAAATGGAAATTCCGAAGCGGTGTAATTTTTATCCAGTTGCTTTCCCAATATAAGCGCTACCGCAATGATTCCCATCGACTTCTGGGCATCATTGCCACCATGGCCCAAACTATAAGCTGCGGCAGATAAGAGTTGAAGCTTTCTGAATTTCTTATCCACCTTCGATGGTGTTGAATTTCTTGATAAATATATAACCAATATCGAAATGATATAGGCCAGAAAAAATCCCATCATGGGAGCAATGAGAATAAATACAAGTACTTTGGATAAACCTGTGCCTAAAATAGAGCCAAATCCGGCGTGAGCTACAGCCGCACCAACAAGACCTCCTACCAATGCATGTGAGGAGCTTGACGGCAATCCCCAATACCAAGTAATGAGATTCCATAGGATGGAGCTGATGAGTGTAGCAAAAATAACGGTCAGGGTAATTGTTTCAGGGTTGACAATGTCTTTTGCTATTGTTGTTGCCACATGCAAACCGAAAAACAAAAAGGCAATAAAATTAAAGAATGCTGCCCACAAAACGGCTGTAAATGGGGTTAATACTTTGGTAGATACCACCGTGGCAATGGAATTAGCGGCATCATGAAATCCATTTATAAAATCAAAAATTAAAGCCAATGCGATAATCACGTATAATAATGTCATTCCTTAGGTTTTGATGGTCTTTCTTTGGGGTTATTCTTTTTGCGAAACGATTTGATTTCTATTATTTAAGCGTTTTTAACCATGATGGATTCCAATACATTGGCCGCATCTTCACATTTATCGGTTGCCGTCTCTAAAATAGATAATACTTCCTTCATTTTGATAATGGTAATGGCATCCGTATGGTCTTCAAATAATTGGGCTACTGCCATATCAAAAATATCATCCGCATGGTTTTCTATGCTGTTGATTTTAATACAAGCTTCCTTGATTTTATTCGGGTTTTTCATGTTATGCAATTCGAGAATGGCATTGTGCAATTCTTGAACACCTAAATAAATAAGTTCGGCCAATTTTTCCAATGGCAAAGTCATTTTTTCAAGTTTATATAACTCCAAACGCTTGGCTGAGCCATTTATGTAATCACTGATATCATCAATTACAGATGCTAGCTTATGAATATCTTCACGGTCAAATGGGGTAATAAAGGTGGTTTCCAATTCATGAAAAATTTCATGGGTAATGTTATCACCAACATGCTCTAGTCTTTCAATTTCCTTGATGAGTTCTTTTCTTCTTTCCGGACTTGATTTGGCAATGGCCTCATAGAGCACTCTGGAAATTTCTACCAAATTGGCTGAGGCTTTCTCAAATAAGGGGAAAAATTTTTTGTCTTTGGGAATTAATGCTTGAAAGAAGTTGAATTTCATAAGATTTTTCTTAATTTTTATGCAAAAATAGATATTTTATTGTCAATTCATCTCCTTTTTGAATGGAATAAATGGTTTTTATTTATTAACAATTTGCTGTTTGGGCGATGTTTTTTTTACTTATTCGATAACAATTTTGGAAACGCTTTGATGATTTTGGCTGCGGATAATCAGCATATAAATTCCTGATTCATACATCGAAATATCCATTTTTTTCTCGAATGTTTTTCCGGCAACAATACTTGCCGATTCATCTTGAAGGGTTCTTCCTAGCATGTCAAGCAGTTGAATAGAATATTGAGCCGTTTCTTCTCCGGTAAAATCGATGTTGATGAGTCCCTTTGATGGATTTGGATAGATGTTCAGGTCTTTTAACTGGTTTCCCTTTTCCTGAATGCCAATGTAGTTGACAAAGATGCTATCCGATTTTGTTTTGCATCCCGCTGCATTTTCTGCCTCTACTGCATAGTAGCCGCTCGCTTGTGTCATATAATTCGACTGATTGGCCCCTTGAATCGCTTGTCCATGGAAATACCATTGTAGGGTATTGCCTGCAGAAACAGTGCTCAGCTGATTTCCTGAAACCAAAATAAATGGCTTTACTGGATTGGGCATAAATTGAATTTGTACGGGTGCTGATTTTACAGCACATCCAAAGCTATTGGTCACTTTATATTGATACATTCCACTCTGAATACTGCCATATTTTACTGAATTGGCTCCGGATATGATGAGGGTATCTTTATACCATTGGTAACTGCCTCCTCCGGAGGCAAGTAAGACGATGGTGTCATTTACACAGGCGGTATCATTGGGGTTTACCACAATCGGGCTGGCAATGGGACAAGTAATAAATACACTGTCAGAATGGGTAGAGCAGCCGAAAACATTGCTTGCCTTCACATAGTAATTGCCCGATAATACCGGTACATAGGTCATTTTATTGGCCCCTGTAAGGGCTTGACCCTCCCAATACCATTGAAGTATAAAGCCTGAAAGGTTAGTGTTTAAGGTTCCGTTAAAGGTCCAAAGTGCCGGCTTGGGCGGATTGGGCACAAAAGTGAGTTTTACTGGAGCCGATTTGGCTGAGCAACCGTATGAATTGGTGATTTTTAAGGCGTAATTGCCATTGGATCCTGCTGTGTAATTCTGCAAGCCTGCATTTACAATTTGTACCGTATCCTTATACCACTGATAGGTAGTTGCTTGAGGCGCAGAAAGCAAGATGGAATCATTCACGCAAACGGAGTCATTAGGGGAGGGTTGAATCACCGGAACCGAAGGATTCGGATACACTGTTATTTTTACGGTATCATAAAAAATCAATTTTTGATGCGAGATTTCATACTTGATAATCAATGCGCCGGTGGATTGGGTAAAAACACCCGCATTAAACCCATTAAATGTGACCTGTCCGCATGAATCATCGGCGCCGCCAAAGCCTCCGTCTTCATCCCATATCTGCAATTTGTAGGTTGCGTTTTTCAAGCGAATGGGATTGAAGTTCAGTTGCACCGGGGGTATTTGATCTATGGAAGCACTATAGGGCGCTTTGTGTGTATTTAAAACCTCTGTATTTCCTTGTTTTGCAATGGCATAAAAATCAGGGTCAGATAAAAAATCAGTGCAGTCAGAACCCAATATTTCGACGCTCTTGAGCATATAGGGAAAAGTATCAATTGTCGTACTGAGTGTTACCTGATAGGTTCCTGCTGTTGAATAGGTTTGTGCAGGTGGATTTTCTACCGGACTAGTTAAGCCGTTGCCGAAATTCCATGCATAGGAATAGGAGGTGTTGCCATTGCTTGGGAAATTCGTTTGAAAGCTGCTTGTGATAGGCGCACAGCCCGTTCCATTGGTTACTGTAAACCCACTATTGCCCGAACTGCCGGCTAAAATATTGATGGCGATTTTAAAACTCTTGTTTTGGGTTACAATACCGCCAATGCCTGCATCTACTTTTACCCTGAAATCCACTTTGATACTGTCTGAAGAAGTGAGTAGGGGCGTTCCGCAAATACGAATACATCCATGCTCTGTGGTGGGCGGATTGCTGGATGGATAATAGACTTTATTGGGGTAAATGTTTGAGGTCCAGCTTAATCCATAAGGTAAATTTACGATATTCAGAATCTCAATTTCCAAAAGGGTTAAATTGATTCCGGTTCCAGGGTCAATAAAATGCGCGGGCATATAAGAGGATAGGGTTTGGTCATAGGCCAAGCCTACCTTGCCATCAGGGAGTTTTTTTGGACATAAACTCGGATAGGCAGGAGAAATCGTGCAGGTAACATCTGGAACGCAGCCTGGGCACTGGTTGACCTGTGCATTGGAATCTATATGCAGGATGGTAAGTGCAAGCGTGCACAGAAATATGAAGGCATAGTAAAATGTTTTCATCAATGTGAAAGGATTTAATAGATTATGATTTGGGAAAGATACTAAATAAATGATTTAGATTGAAAATCTTGTCCAGAAATGATTGCTTTTCCCGCTTCTTAGAAGGCTTTCCCGATCCGAATACCCGCACGAATGGCAACGCCATCGGAGTTCTCATAGAGACGACTTTCTATTTTTTTAATTTGACCTGAACCGATTGAAAAATTAGCATCTAAATACCAGGAACGCGTAAGGTAAAATTGATAGCCTCCTTCAGGAGCATAGGCATTGTATCGCGTATTATCGTCAAAGCCATAGCTATAGGTAGCTCCCAGATACATCCCTTTGAAATTTTGTGGCTTCAGATAATACCTGAATTCTGTATTGAATAAGGTAAAGGGAACAATGCCCAATACGGTGAAGTTTTGAATGCTTTGAGCCGATAGACTCACGCTAACTTGATGAAATATGTACCTTTCAATCCCTAAGCCCACAGACATGCCAAAGAAAGAGGGGCCATAGCCCACTTTGTTATGCTGATAGACAAGATCTACCGGAACTTTGAACATGGTTAATTTATTCTGCGCAAACAAGGGCAGCGTTTGTAAACCAATAAAAATAAAGATGAATAGGGATAGCAGATTTCTGCGCATTAAGCTAAATATAAATGTGTTTATACAAAGATAATGGATTTAACCTAAAAATCCATGTATTTTTTTAAAAAAAAAGCAAAAATTGAAAATCAACAGCTATCCAAAAAATATTTAATTCTTCTCAAGAATTGAATTCTCAAGGGTTTTCCTTAGTTTTTGGATTTCCTTTTCAGGGATATGTGCTTGTTCTGCCTCATGCAAAATCCTTTCCTTGGCAACCAAAGCCACTCTTTTTTGTAAGCATTTATCCGCTTGCTCAAATTTTTCTACATAAAAGTTTTTTATCGGTTTTTCAATGTACTGACCTGTAAAATATTGAGGCATTTGATAGTGTAGATAACTATCCAAAAAAGTATAGTAAATCTTGTTTTCCAATGCCGAATCATTGCTGATAGGAACCTTCTTCAGAAAATGAAAAAATAAACTGTCAAGCGGAAGTTTGTCGCCAACCTTGATCATGGTGTTGTATCTTTTCCAAATATATAAAAAATGTTCATTGGCCCAATGGTATTGAATTTCATTTCTGAGATAAATGCTAAAAGCGGATGATATCAAAGGCGCTCCTTTTATTAAACTTTCCTCCAAGGCTTTTATGCTGTCATTCTGATGAAGAAATTTGTTGGGCTCTGTTTGGTCATATTTTCTTTTGATTTTTTTTCTGCTTTCCTCACACTTTCCAATGGCCAAAAGCAAGTTGTTCTCTATGTCAGAAGAGCCCTTGCATACCATTCTTTGCCACCCAAAGGGATAGGAGCATTCTAAAAACAAACTATCCGATGGGTTGAGAAACAATTCAATGGAATTTTTTCCATAGCTTATGGTAATGGGCCCGGGTGCTTTCAGAATCCATGCAAGACTGAAATTTCCTAAAGAATCTGTTTCTGCTGAGTCCAAGTTGGTATATACAAATTGAGGAGTCAAGGAATAGTCAAGAATTTGCTTTACATAGATGCTTTCCGTTTTGTTCACAGCACCTAAAATTTTTCCTGAAATTTTTGTAGTCTGTGCATAGGAGGTACCGTAAAAAAAAACAATGGCAAGAAAGCATGAAATCAAGGGATAAGATAGGAGGGATGTTGTTCTCTTCTTCATAATCATCTTTTCACGCGTATATTCTGCTGTTTTTTTATGATCAATAAGAGCCATTTCTCTTTCGCATAAACCACTCTAAAGTAAGCAAAGAAAGAATGATAAAAAATATCAGCTTCAGATGAATCACTTCTTTTAATTTCTTTTGGGTAAAGGAAATGCTTTTGATATCGGATCGATCTGTTATCATTTTGGCAAGTGCTTCCATTTGATTTGGATATACCATTTTGCCATCATGCTTGCTAGCAAGCAGATTCATCAATTGATGATTAGCAACGGTTTCAGAGGATTCTATTTGCAAAGCACTCACCGAAAAAGCTCCTGAAGAGGTGTACAAGGCATCACCTAATTTGGTCTTTGCCTGATAGGTATAATCACCGGGGGGGAAATAGCCAGCATCAAGGGTATAGGCCTTTTCTGTTTTACTGAAAGTAAAAGCATAGGTTTTCTTGTCTTTCCCTGAAATGCTCATACTCACATCTTCGGTATTCATCAATTCATAGGATTTGTTATATACTTCCGCATCAAAATGTACCATCTCATTTTCTGCAATGTGGTGCTTGTTTCTGATTCTGAAAAAACCTTTGTCTTCTCTTGCTGATAAATATTGCGCACTTTTATTGATGATTTCATTGAATACCTGATGGTTTTCATGTTGCGAAAAGTCAAATAATTTCCATTTCCAAATACCCTCTCCACAGAGTACACCGGTTTTTTGGTCATTGTTTTGGGTAAACATCAGCAAGGGTTGTTGTGTTTTGATATTGCCTACTTGCTGATACAAGAGGACATAGGGGTGTGTTTGCAATTGGTAATTGCCAAAAGGTGTTTTTAAGGGGGGAAAGGAGGGAAGGCTTTTCAAGCATTCTTCGGAAAGAACAAACAAAGAAAAATCTGTTCCAATCCCTGCCACCACTTCATTGGTTTTGCTCAAAGTTTCCTGAATGCTTAGACCGGCATCTGTTTGGTTAAAAGCTGATAAGGATGTTGATGAATTGATTACATATAGAACAGGTAATTTGGCCTCTTTGATTTTGCCAAGAATGGCATTGGATGGATTTCTTTTTGAGGGGATGCCATGCAGAATAACAAGATTGTACTCTTTTACATTTCCTGTAAAATGATCTGCTAAATCGGTGGTGACTTCGTAATTTTGATTGCTCTCCAATGCCTCTGTCATCGCGGCCATATCTGGATTTGGGGCATCTCCTAAAATCAAAATTTTCTCCTTGTTTTCTAAAATCTCCACATAAATATCTTTGGTATTATTTTCTGTATTGATTTCATTCGGTAAGGTAGAAAGTTGAAGCTTATAATGCATCATCCCCTTGGTTTTGGCTTCCAAAAAGAATGGTACATTGATGTGAAAACTCTTATTGCTGATGTCGATATTTTTTTTGAATAACATCTGCCCGTCTTTGCTTACCGTTAATTCTGAACTTTGCCCTTCCAGCATTTTAGCATTGATCACCGCCTCTATGGGGAAATTGTTTCCCAAATAGGCAATTTTGTTGAAGTTGACCTGCGAAATCACCAGGTCCTTGCGGATGCTGGTATCGCCTAAAGCGATGCTGTATATAGGCACCTTGATGTCTTCGGCGGCATATACTGGATTGATGCCTTCGTTGTACAAGCCATCACTCGCCACCACAATGGCGCCCACATTGCGATTGCTAAAACGATTCTGGATTTCTTCAAAGAGAGAGGAAATATCTGTTTGCCGATCAGTGAAACTTTCCTGGCTCTTTTCACTTACCTTTTCACCAAAAGCATAGGAGCGAACATCAAACTGCTTGCTCAACGCATCGCGAAGATTCCCCAAAGATTTCAAATAGGTTTCTTTATAAAAAGTAGAATCTTTTCCGAGGGTTATCGACTTTGAATAATCTTGTGCAATAACGATCAGTGGCTTTTCTACTTCTCTGAAGATGCTTTTGAGCAAAGGTGAGAGCAGCAAAAAAGATATCAGCGCAATGCTTAAAAATCGAAGGGCAGCCATCCCTTTTTTGACAAGGGGTTTGGTTTCTGCTAAACTGGAATCCTTCCGATAAAAAATATAGGCATAGGCAGCCCCAAGCAAGATACTAAAGATGCCAAGCCATATCGGCCATTCGGTAATTAATTCCATATTTCGATTTTCTTGTTACAATGCACTTACAATTTCTTTTAGGTCAGCATGCCTCCGCAAACTGATATCACCTGCCCGGTAATGTAGGAGGATAAATCAGAAGCTAAAAATAATGCCGCATTGGCAACATCTTCCGTGCTGCCGGCCCTTTTCAAGGGAATGCTGTCGGCCCACTGTTTTACAACCTCTTGATTTAAGGTGGCAGTCATTTCTGTTTCAATAAATCCCGGTGCGATGACATTGCAACGGATATTTCTAGATCCCAATTCCAAGGCCATCGATTTGGAAAACCCGATAATCCCTGCCTTGGAGGCCGCATAATTGGCTTGTCCTGCATTTCCTCTAATGCCAACTATCGAACCGATATTGATGATGGAACCGCTTCTTTGTTTTAGCATTTGTCTCTGCAGTGCCTTGGTGACATTAAAAACCGATTTTAAATTGGTGTTGATCACCGCATCCCATTGTTCTTCGGTCATACGCATCATCAAGCCATCTTTGGTAATCCCTGCATTGTTGACCACTACATCCAATTTACCAAACTCTTCAACCACCGCCTGCACAAGGGCCTCTGCGGCCTTGAAATCAGAGGCATCAGATTTGTAACCCTTGATTTTTCCGCCATATTGACTCAACTCGGTTTCTAACTCCTTCGCTTGCGCTTCAGAAGACAAATAGGTGAAGGCTACATCACAACCTTCTTGGGCAAATTTGATGGCAATGCCCCTGCCAATTCCTTTGGATGCCCCTGTTACCAAGGCTACCTTGCTTTTTAATAATTTATCCAATGTGTATTTTTTTATGGGTTTTCGAATTATAAGACCACAAATATAGATTATTTAAAATTTTTATTTAAATTTGTGCGTAAATGCATCCAATTTATGTTTAAAAAACTCTATCTGCTTCTGGCATTTGTATTTGCCTTCCAGTATTTTGCCTTTTCTCAAAGAAGCAAAGAGTTCGGTTTGCGCTTTTCTGCCAACTCTCCTTGGTTGATTAACCAAAATCTCTATAGTGATGATGGCATTGATTATGGCTTCAGTTATGGATATTCTGCCGGTTTAAAAGCGGGTATTGATGTATACTATGAATTTGGTGTGAATGCAGAAATCCTCTTCACGCATTATGCCTCCGCTTTTTATGAAAATAAAGTGGATCCCCATTGGAGCCGAGCTTTTTCTCTCAATTATGTAGAAATGCCTATCATGCTCAGGTACAAAGAAGATAAGTTTTATTTTGAAGCAGGTCCTCAATTGGGATTTTTACTCAATGCACAGAGCGTTCAAACCCATTTAGGCGATAAGGATGAAATTCGTTCAGATAAAATCCTTTACAATCCGCTTAACTATGCCCTTGTTTTGGGTTCCGGATTTATGGTTTATGAGCACGAACACTACAATATATTTTTGGGCGGAAGAATGTCTTATGGATTCAATAATGTTTTTTATGAAGACAAATCCTACAAAGAGCTCTATCCCTATTCCATTTTTCCCCAATACTCAAAATCCTATAATCCGGATTATGTTGTTCAAAATTTACCGGTGCATACCTTTTATGTTGGATTTTGTGCCGAATTAAGTTGGGGTAACATCCGCCACCGTTAGTTTAGAGCGGATTAATTCAGAATGATTTTTAAATTTCTTCTGTTGATCACCTCATCAAAACATTCAATGATCACCTCTAAGATTGTGAAAAGCATCAGCTGTGTAGCGTCATCTATTTCTTCTTCCTCCTCTACATCATCAATCTGACCGCTGATAAATTCAAGTAAATTCGGCTGAGGGGCTAGGGCCAATATATTTTCTTGCGAAATTGAATTTTCATCTTCGGCTTCCAATAATCCATCCAGACGATCCATCTTTTTGGCCTCAATGCCATAGATAATATCTGAAGTAATCTCAGGTATACTTTTCGCCTCCAACAAAAAGGATTGCCAAATAATCAAACTGATTTGCAAAAGAACATCTTTGTAATTTTCTACATCCAACTCTGCAGACATCGCAAAAATATATCCCAATATCAAGGGTTGTTCATTGGAAAATCGCTCAAACAATTGTTGCAATTCATCTTCCGATGTTTGGTTGAATATCTCAAATGCTGCATCAATACTTTCATCGCTTACAACAATCATCATCATGTTTTTTTATATTATGTACAAATATAGTTTTTTTATCATCAGGAAAAAAATCTAGCATTTCTGCATGCATAGAGTAATGCTTTTCCTTGCTTGCCTATAAAACGCATTCCATTGCGTTTAACTGCTCATCTCAAAACGGGAAAGTCTTTTGCTTGTATAACCGATGTTTACATGGACTTTAACTCGGATACCAGTTTGGTCAAAACAGACTTGGCATCTCCAAAAAGCATACTGCTCTTGGGGTTATAAAAAAGTTCATTGTCAATACCTGCATATCCGGCATTCATGCTTCTTTTGTTGATGATGATGTGATGCGCATTTTCAACATCTAAAATAGGCATGCCATAGATAGGAGAGGAGGGATCATTTTTGGCCGCCGGATTCACCACATCATTCGCACCCACCACCAAAACAACATCTGTTGTTGCAAACTCCGGATTCACTTCTTCCATTTCAGCAAGTTTTTCATAGGGAACATTGGATTCTGCCAAAAGAACATTCATATGTCCGGGCATCCTTCCGGCTACCGGATGAATGGCATACTTCACTTCAACGCCTCTTTCTTCGAGCAAGGTTTCCAATTCATGCACCACATGCTGTGCCTGGGCTACCGCAAGCCCATATCCGGGAACGATAATCACCTTTTTGGAATAGTTCATCAATACCGCGGTATCACTTACCGAGATATCTTTCATAGTGCCTCCGCTGCTGGATTTTTCAACGGCATTGCCCGCCCCAAAGGCCCCGAAAATTACCTGGTGCAAGGGGCGATTCATCGCTTTACACATCACCAAGGTCAGGATGGTGCCGGCAGAGCCTACCAAGATGCCTCCTGTAAGCATCACCTGATTGTGATATAAAAATCCACCACTTGCCGCTGCCAAGCCCGTGAATGAATTGAGCAGGGATATAACCACAGGCATATCTGCACCCCCGATGGGTAACACAAACATAATTCCATAAACCAATGACAAGGCAAAAATGGTATATACCATGATGCTGCTCTCTTGCGGAATGAATGCCGTATATCCGGCAAGGCCTATGAGTCCTGCCAGAAAAATATTGTTAATCAAATTGTAAGAGGGCAAACGATAGGAGCTGCCCAAAGAGCCATTCAGTTTGGCAAAGGCAATCATACTGCCGGCGAAGGATACACTGCCTATCACCAAGCCAATCATGATGGTAATCAATATCAAGGTATGTCCTCCCTGGCTATGGTGTGGATATTCAAGCAAAGATATCAAAGCCGCACAAGCCCCGCCCATCCCGTTGAAAAGAGATACCATTTCGGGCATCGAGGTCATCTTAACTTTTTTAGCGGAAATCCAACCGATGATGGAGCCCAAGGCAATGGCAGAAAAAATACAGATGTAAATCACCGGTGCAATGCTACCATTACTGCTTTCAGGATTTTTGTAAAATAACAAGGTGCCCGCTATTGCTATGGTCATACCCATGGCGGCGATTAAGTTTCCTTTTCTTGCCGAATCAGGATTTCCCAACAATTTGAGTCCGGCAACAAAGGTTACCGAAGCAACTAAGTAAATGATATCTAAGAGGTAATTTTCAAACATTTTTTCGGTGAATAGGGGTGCGCAAAATTATTTTTTTGGTTTCTTTTTAAACATCTCAAGCATTCGGTCTGTAACCACAAAACCGCCTACCACATTCAGTGTGCCGAGCACCACCGCTAAAAAACCCAAAACCAATGCTATTGTATTGTCGGCACTGGAATTCATCATCACGATAATGGCTCCAATAATAACAACACCATGGATGGCATTGGCCCCTGACATCAGTGGGGTATGCAATACCGATGGAACTTTTCCAATCACTTCTACGCCCACAAAAATGGAGAGTACAAGGATGTACAGCATTTGGATGTGTGCGCCTAAAAAATGAACCAATTCTTGTATCATAACGATGCTTTTTCTAAGGTTTTAAGGGAAGGGTGAACGATCTCACCTTGATGGGTTATTAAGGCGCCTTTGGTGATCTCTTCATCCATTTCCCATTTGAAGCCGTCTTTGGTAGCCAAATGCAAGAGCAAGGTGCTGATATTCTTTGCATAAAGTTCACTGGCATTGGTTGAAAGGAGGGAAGGGAGATTGGATTCACCTATAATGGTAACGCCATATTTCACAACGGTTTTATCCATTTCACTCAAACTGCAATTGCCGCCTTGTTCGGTGGCCATATCCACAATGACTGATCCGGGTTTCATATTTTTTACCATCTCCTCAGTGACCAAAACAGGGGCCTTTTTTCCCGGTATCAATGCAGTGGTAATAACGATATCTGCTTGTGTGATGTGCTTAAAGAGTAGCTCTTGTTGTTTCTTTAGAAAATCTTCTGAAACCGATTTTACATATCCGCCTTCGGTCTTCATGGATTCATCGCCTTTGAGTTCGATAAATTTACCTCCCAGGGATTCTACTTGCTCCTTGGTTTCCGGTCTGATATCCGAAACCTCTACAATGGCGCCAAGTCTTTTGGCCGTGGCAATGGCTTGTAATCCAGCTACACCGGCACCCATGATTACCACTTTAGCAGGCTTGATGGTTCCTGCCGCCGTCATCAACATGGGAAATATTTTTCCTGAGGCATTTGCCGCAAGCAATACCGTTTTATATCCTGCTAAATTGCTTTGTGAACTTAAAGCATCCATTTTTTGGGCCCTTGATATTCGAGGAACGGCATCCATTGAAAAGCTGCTGATTTTTTTTGTACAGCACATCTGAACCAATTCCGGATGCATAGAGGCCCACATAAAAGAAATGAGCACTGCGCCCTCGCGCATCTGCTCTATATCCGCAATTTGCGGCGGATTTACCATGAGAACAATATCTGCTGCCGAGATCAAGGCTTTTCTGTCGCTGCTGATGCGTGCACCGGAGCTTGTATAGGCCGCATCCGTATATGATGACTGTATGCCGGCACCGCTCTCGATCTCACATTCAAATCCTTGGGATAGAAGTGCTTGAACCACTTCTGGATTGAGCGCTACCCGGTTTTCTTGTATTCGGGATTCTTTGGGAACTGCTATTTTTAAGGCCACGCGTAGGGGTGTTGAATTTTCACGCAAAGGAACGCAATTAAAACCGATATTGCAAAAAAGTAAACCCCTATCTTTTTTGGTCTTTTTTTCTGCAAAGGGCCATTGGATGAATCATTCACATTCGTTGATGATTTTTGTCAGCATTAATTCTTTCCTCCCCAAAGATTGCGTTTGGAAATCAATGGGAATTTGTGGAATTTTGTGAACCGATTGCCTGAAATAATCGCAAACGCCCTAATATCCTTAATTGATTTTGCCAAATGATAAAATTTACACCCCATAACCTCCAAAAACTTGAAAACTTACTCAAAGAAGGGGGCTATAAAATCAGATATGAAAAAGGCAATTTCAAATCTGGGTATTGCATCCTTGAAGAATTGCGTGTCATTGTGGTCAATAAATTTTCTTCTATCGATATCAAGATTGGCTTTTTGTTGGAAATTTTAAAAGTGGTAAATATCAATGAGCAATTACTCGATGATAAGCTCAGGTCGTTTTATGGAGAGTTGAAACAAACAGAAATTAAGTTTTGAAAATTACCTTTCTCGGAACCGGAACTTCCCAGGGTGTGCCTGTTGTGGCCTGCAATTGTTTGGTTTGTTTATCAGACAACAGCAAGGACAAGCG
>Ga0114970_10001210_pt1 | contig 19308 bp, 23 predicted proteins | sample M_140205_XF_Meta_FD_87030 | JGI IMG/M metagenome (GOLD analysis project Ga0114970, IMG submission 87030) | Freshwater microbial communities from Lake Montjoie, Canada to study carbon cycling - M_140205_XF_MetaG | ecosystem: Environmental > Aquatic > Freshwater > Lake | place: Lake Montjoie... | reverse complement strand
TAGCAATACAATCCCGAGTTTGTAGACGAGCATATTCAGCATCTGCTAGAGAATTAACCTGTGCCGCAGAAGTGAAAGTCATAAAGTGCTGTTTACCTTGACCTCTAACTACACACTGTACACTCAGATAGGGCGCAACGATAAGTTCAGATGTATTCTTTTTGAAGACATATCGTTGAGTTGTTCCTCCGGAAAGAAAGTTGATATGAATACCACGCTTATCTTTTGGTGTAGAGCGTTCAAGCCATTCATATTCATTCGGTAAATCTAGAACAATATCTTCAACATAACGATTTCGCAGAATACCTAGGATAGAACCAAAGGTCTGCGGCAAATCCTCAGACTTGTCGCTATAGAAATAATTACCCTGCGTGTTCAAAGCGATATCACGCAGCATAATTTGATTGTGGTCATTGCCAAATCCCAGTGTGAAGATGGCAGTACTGTGTAGACGAGTATTTGTTTCAAGTGGAAGAATGATTGACTTCGCAGATAACGCACCCGCATTAACATTTCCATCCGTCAGAAGAATAATTGCATGAGGGCTCTGCTGGCATATACGAGAAAGCAAATTAAATGCGGATTCCATATTTGTATTTCCATTCGCAACAAGACCATCAATAAGATTACTCCAGTATTGCTCGTTCCTTCCAATTACTGTATACGAGCAAAGTACAGTTGCTGAAGATGAATATGTGATAATTGTAAGACAGTCATTTGATGAAAGGCAACGCACGAATGCCTTCAAACTATTCTGAAGAGCGGTCAAACGTTCCCCTTCCATGCTACTACTTACATCTAGCAATAGCGCAATATGTACAGTGTCACTAATTTCAATGTTAGAGGCCTTAATCTCAGCGGCATAAATTCCAATATTCTTTTTGGATTCGTATATTCTGACATCCATGTTTCCTACATAGTTTGCTGTGAAAATTAAATGTTCAATTTTACGCATAGCAAAGTAGTCCGAAAATAAGACAATTTTTTAGCGCCCCATTAATGTTGTCCAATACATGTCCTCCAACGCAGAATCATTTATCTCCGCATAATCACGAACAGACATTTCATTTCCAGCTGGCTTTCTTACATGAAAGACATTTCTATCTGTCAGAAGTTGTAATAAAATCTGGTTCTTGCGAACAGTCGGTTCAGAGTGTTGACGTTTCCAGCATCCCTCATTCTGCGACCAGACAAGTTGAGCCTTCGCAAATCCCGCCGCTGTTGCTCCTGTAACACCCTCCTTGACAATACCGCGAACTATATTTCCATCTTTCAAAATACATCCAATCTTAACATCTGCTAGTGGAATCCATCCCTTTGCGGTCGCAACTTCATAAGTTGGATCAATTCCTAGATTATAATCTGTTTCCCATTGTGTTGTACTGGCATATCCATTAAGTTGTGTTTCCACTTCTGCTTGAACGATTCCAGCAATTTCATCACTTTCCTCAAAGTCCGCAACTAGTAAATGACTTACCCAGAAAGTGTGTCGGGATGTGTTCAAGCAGTAAATCCGGTCATGTGACGAGGCGGGCCGGGCTTTTGGGTGTTTTCCAGCAGGAATCCAATTTCCGCCATCACGAATAAAATGATTTGCGCTTACAATGACCCCTTCAATTTCAACCATTTTAGTCTGCGAACCGTCAAATACAAAGGTGCTTTCAACAATATTTGGAGCACCAATTTGAGCAAGACGGTCGCCAACTGCTAGAGCCTCAATTGCTTTATATGTTCCATCTTCGCAGAGAACAGGTGTTCCTGCTGGGAAGCAAAATGTATTTAGGAAAGTTCCCACAGTGCCTTTCGCAAATGTTGAACCCGCAGCCAGAGCAGTTATACCTGAATACATAATTGCGTAGAAGAGTGCTGTAATACGTCCCATTAGATTTTCTAGATTCTTAAATTTGCCTTTTAGTGTCTGCATAATCATTTGAATACGTTTATTGAATGAACGAACTACGCTAGATATTCCATCTGTTAGACCGGATAATGTTGTACGAACACTCATTAAACCACTTCCCGCAGAAGCCATTGCGGAGTTCAAAGAACTAGCGGCTTCATAGACTGGTGCTAGAACACCAGGGGCTTCCTTTAAGAATACATTCTTAAGACAGAATTCAATATTCTCTTGGGCATTATATCCATAAATACCAGCAATAGGCATAATATGAGGCTGACATCTATATTTCGGCCAATTTTGAGCGACCTCTTTTGATGTGCCAAGGCCTAAAATAAGTACAATTCCAATTGAAAAAACAGCTATTAAAATACCTGGTTTTATAAATGGATTTTCTTTTTCTCCTGTGTCCATCCCCTGCTTTAGCAATATAAACTCCTATCTATTTGATAAACGCTTACTTACGGCTACGGCTTCCATGTCTATTTCTTTGCCGTCTGTGGCTTCTATGATTACGATTTCTACGCATACGAGCACGGGTACGAGAGTCTTTTAGAACACGAATGCGCGCGCCTTTTTGTATTTGCTCAGCTGAATTAACTTCTGATATAGTTTCCAGGGCAGCAGGCGTTACTGAAGAAGCAGCAGTGGGAGCAGCAAGTTGAGTTAAACCAGTCCCCGCTCCTGTATTTGTAACAGTTGCTGTAGCAGTAGGAGTAGGTGTAGCAGTAGGAGCAGCCACAGGCTTACTAACTTTGGACCCCATTCTAAAGATACTACAGAAAAGAAACGGTTGAATAGCCCATAAATAATGACCAAATATGACAGGGATGGATGCGAAAGTCGCAGGCGTTAATGTTATTTTACTTGTAGGTTTAGCCGCCGCATTCAGTTACGGTCAACGAGCAGAAATTATGGCAAACTGGGCTCTTCGCCGATGTGACCCCGGTGTAGTTGCTTCAGCATATTTATATAAACCGGATAGTGACACACGAACGATAGCTGATTTTACTAAAGACAATTTCCAATTTTGCCAAGGAAAATTAGCAAAAGATGTAATTGACACTGTTTCATATCCAGTTAAGGTTATCCAAGAAAAACAAAAAGATATTGTCGGTGGAATTATGTCAGGCATAGGTGCTCTGGGTGAATTAGGAAACAAACTAGCCAGTTTTTTCAATCAAATTATGGAATCTGTTAAACGACGTTTTGCGGCCACATATGTTCAAATTCAAGGGTCTTTCGCACATCTTTTGAATATTATGGGAAAAATTATGGCATCTATTACTGCTATGGCAATGGCCTTAATCGGAGTACTTGTATCATTAACAACTCTAATCCAATTCGCACTCTATATTCTTTCTGTTATAATTGGTATTTTAATTGCTCTCATGGTTATCTTTGCTGCTTTTCTTTCACCTGTTTCATGGCTCGTTTTTGCTGGAATCGCTGTTGTTGGTATTCTAGCAGGTGTAATTGTTGGTGTATTAACACAAGCCGCATTCTGTATAGCAGGTGATATACCCGTGATACTAGTAAATGGGTCTACTAAACCTGTCTCCGAAATCAAAGTGGGTGATATACTGGCAGATAAGTCATATGTTACTGCGACTATGAAATTTGTAGTCCCTTTTTCAAATTATGAACCTCTGGTCTCAATTCATGGAGTAACAATGAGTCCCACGCATATGCTTGAGATGCCCGATTATAAACCTATCGCTGCGAAAGATCACCCGGAAGCAATTCCAGCCGGTACTCTAAGAGAACTCTATAATCTTAATACAACAAGCAGACGTATTCCCGTAATGAGTACTGCTGGAGTTTTAACACTGCTAGATTATGAGGAAATTGCGGAAGATGATGATGAAGGAATTGCCGCTTGGAAAAAACATGTATTTGAATTCCTAAATCCGGGTATGCCTTTTCAAAACGAAAACCCTGAGAATATTGAAGCTGGAATTGAGGGCCATCTTACAGTCAATCTAAAGGACGGTCGTCGTATTCCCTTGGGTGCGATTTTGTGCGGCGATACGATTGAATGTTTCGGCGGCTTTACAACTGTCTGCGGTGTTGTGGAGATGGTAGTGGACGATGACGCAATGTTATATAATGGCATGACAGCGGGAGTATGGATGCATAATGGAGTTCAATGGGGCTCAGCAGAAAAAATTCCTTGGATTCCTATTACACCAATCAAATCAGGTCAGAAATTATATAATTTATTTACTGAATCGGGGAATTTTATTGTAGATGGATATCTAGTGCGGGATTTCTCAGAAGTTGGTCTGGCAGATTTATCTAAAACATATTCATTAGTTCAAAAAAATTTTAGTAAGGAATGATAGAGATGAAGCTAAATTTTGTATGGCTGATGACAATGCTTGGATTATTATTTTTTGCTAATGTTCTCATGGCCCTCGGTTATGTAAATCAGCAGGCATCTATGGAGGAGACATTCATTGAAAATTTCGTAAATCCCCCTCTATCCCCTGCGGCGTCTCTTGCGTCCGGCAATTATGTTGCGATTGGAACCTATGATAATTTAGTAAAGAAACCCGAGCATGGATTATCTGAGTGGCGTGGACCTGCTCCCAATGAACCTCTGACTGGCCCTGAGGTTGTTATTGACGATGATCACCTTTACATGTTTGCTAATAACCAAAGTAAGCCGGAATGCTGCCCGTCTTCATACACATCATCAACTGGATGTGTATGCACAACACCGGGTCAGCGCGACTTGCTAGGAAAGCGTGGTGGAAACAACACTATCGGTGCGGGTGAATAAGAAGATTTTTAAAACACAACTAATTTCCAGCAGTAAAACTGTTTGAAATTATATATTTTGATGGGGAGATTATACAGCCGATGCCCATTGCTGTTCATTTGAATCGGGAGCCACAAAAAAGGGTTCTTTTTCACCCTTCTTGACTTTTGGCGCGGGAGCATCGGGCTCTTCTAAGAAGACAGTTTGAACCGGTCCCAAGAAGCCATTATCTCCGCAAACGCGATAATGAATATGAGCCTCTAGACGTCCTTTCACGGGTACTGTATAATGCTGCGGCTTACGGACTTTAAGGGTCGCAGTATTATCATCGCCAACAACGGTCACACCCGCATTGTGAAAGCCCAGATATGCTTTCCTCCAGTCATTAATTTTTTCAAGATGTTCAGTATCAGGCTCGGCCGCCCAGAATAACACTTTACGACCTGCTCCCTGTATGACAACGCTTTTTGTATAATTCGCAGATTCCGGTGTCTGTTCTTTTAAGAGAGAGCACGGCATTACTGTTTCACCTAAAAAAGGAAGATATGTGGAGCGCTGAAACCCAAGATAAAGAGCACACACCGTAACTAGCAGACTTAATAAAATCTTGCCCGCTGTGGATTGTGGGCTCGTCATTCCTTTGATACTGACAACAAGCGTTGTCAGCACAACAACAATTGCCGCAAATAAATGTAACCATTTCATACTATTGCTGTCCCCCATATTCTATTCTGTAAAGAAGAAAAAACTTGAGGCAACATAAAATATATAAGACAAATAAGATAAATGATTGTCATATGGCTTTCTGGTTATGCGGGCGCCGGTAAAGATACAATGGCATCTATTCTCTGGAAGAAATATGATCTTCAACGCGTTGCTTTCGCGGATAGTTTGAAGGATTTTGTTGCTGTAAAATATGGTTTAGAACGCAGACTCTTTGATACTCCCGAAGGCAAGAATTCGCTAGATGCTACGACCGGAAAAACTATTCGTGAATTACTTATTGCGGATTCAGCAGAAGCAAAAAAAGAGAATATCAATATTTTCGCTTCTTATGTGCTAGACAAAATTAAGAATTCTAAGCAGCAAGGATTTGTAATCAGTGACTGGCGATACCCCCATGAATATGAGTATATTAAAAGTAATTTGCCAGAAGCCGAGCATATCTGTATTCGTATTACTCGTCCAGGTTTACAATCACTAGCAGATCCATCTGAACATGCTTTGGATACTTGGATGTTTCATAAGGAAATTATTAATAATTCGCTGAAACTTCTTGAAAAAGATATAGTAAATTTCTTGGCAACTTACAAATGAGTCTAACTAAAAACTTCTGTCATTGTGTCCGGAAAGTCCGGCAAACTATTAAATTACGTGGAGGGCAACCAAGAACAAGACAGGCCAAAGAATCTGCTGCGATTGCTATTTGTACAAAGTCTGTCTTACAAACTCGTGGCTTAACCATGCGCAAAGTGCGTTGTGGTCCGTCTGGTCCAAAGAAGCAGCGGCTTTTCACACAGAAAAAACACTGAATTTAATAGGGTATGCTTGAACTTCAAAAAAACTGTAGGATTTATACATATAGTATTATCCTTTATTTTTTCTATTTATTTTCTTTGGGCTCCAGCACGATTTGACCTATATTATTTAGTGTATTTTCTTTTACTTAGTATTTTATGGAGCATTATGAAAAATGAGTGTGCTATTTCATATTTGTTCAAATATATAGGAGATCCTAATTATCAAATGGGTAATACCGCTGATGTTGAAGATTATAATGTAGTTCTTGGATCAACAGCAGGAAGCTTATTCTTAAATTATGTGCTTTTTATGTATATATTTAATTTAGTGTTTATTGCGTCCCGTTTTAAAGGTTGGCGTAATCAACTGGCTGTCCTACTAGCAATAGTATCTTATGGAATCTATATTTCAATGCTTCGTCTTTCAAAAAAAAAAACAAAAAGATATTCTTCAAACAAGTAATTTATTAATTAATTTAATTCTGCTAGGATATTTCTTATACAAGTGATTCACCACTATCCTCGCGTTGCCTATACTGGCGGCGGTTATAAAATAGACTAGTTATAATTGTTCCTAGACAACAAAGAATGACAAATACAACTACACCAACAGCAAGACCTATATCAACTGCTTGTTCACTATAAACCATTCCAAACCTATTTAATTTTCGGTTTTGTCGTTTAAGCCTAAGGATTTCCCATACTTTAGTAAGTAGAGTAGAATGGCAGCAAGCCGTCGTATATTAAAAGAAATTGATGATATAACTAAAGATCCGCCCGCAAATTGTACAGCGGGGCCAATAGATGAAAATATTTATCTTTGGGAAGGAATGATTTTTGGACCTGATGATTCGCCCTTTGTGGGTGGTGTTTTTAAACTTCGTATACAGTTTCCAGCAGATTATCCTTTTAAACCGCCTTCTGTAAATTTCACAACAAAAATTTTTCATCCAAATATTAATTCTGCTGGAATTATTTGCTTGGATATATTGAAAACTCAATGGTCGCCCGCTTTAACAATTAGTAAAGTTTTGCTTAGTATTCTTTCGCTTCTAACAGATCCAAATCCGAATGATCCATTAGTGCCTGATATAGCTGAACTTTATAAATCGGATAAAGGATTATATGAGGAAAAAGCACGTCAATGGACACAGCGTTTTGCCACTAATTAAAGATGTCTTTAGCATGATATAATAGATTATTAATTATGATAGGTTTATTTAATAATTTTCAGGGATTTATTGTAAATAACATTAAATGCGTGAATGATGGTGATATAACACAATTCTATGTGTGTAAGGAATTACTTGAGAAGAAAACTCCTCCTCAAAATGGAGTAACAAACAGTGTCTATGTTGATATTGGCGCATATGTAGGCGCATGGACATCCATGATATCTGCTCTAACAAATTCAACTGCGGAGATTTATGCTTATGAACCAGGAAAACAGCATTATAAACTACTAGAGGAGAACTGCTTGAAGCTACAGAATGTGCATCTAAATAATTATGGAATAGGTGAAACCGAAGCAGAGGTCCGACTTATTTATACTGGTGGCGGTGGTCATTTCCAAAGTCCTCTTGATGATTTAAATACATGTACAAATACTGAAATGATTCAAACAAAGCGATTCGCAATTCAGTCACCCATTCATATCATGAAAATTGATGTGGATGGTTATGAACATAAATTGCTACCCGCGCTTTATCCTTTTTTATATTTAATCCACAGCTTAATTTGCGAAATGGATGTCTATGACTATTCATCAAATCGCGAAGAATGTATTGCGATTGCTACACCTATTCTTGAAAAATTAATTTCACATTTTCCTTATACGTATGGTCTTTCACGCCGCGGTGCGCCATACTGTGTAGAAATAAAACAGGAAAATATTAAGGATTGGATTGAAGACCATTATGATAATCATTTGTCAACAGATTTGCTTTTTACGCATCATAAAATTGGGTCAATTACATGTGTTAAATATGTTAAAAATATGTGGTATGCTTAAAACATGGCAAAATAAATATTATTAATGGAAGAAGTTAGCAAAAATACACTCATACCGGAATCTCTTATAATGAGACGATGTGAATGTTTTTACTGCGGGGTTGAAGATACTGATGTTGTTCTTGTTGATTGGCGATTTGGCATAAAGGTTTGTGAAGTTCATAGGGCTAACGCAGAACGAGATTGTAAGGCATACCTACACAGACAGAATTTTGTACGTATTGAAGATGCTTTTAAAATTCCTTTACTAAAGAGGTTTCTTGATATTCTAGCGGCTCATCCGCTGCTAAGAGTTGAACGCACAAATGGAATAATTGAGGATGATTGGTCTTTGAGGATTGGTAGTTCCATGGAACCCGCATTCTTTTCTAAGGCAGAAAGATGGGGTGTACCTATGTATTGTAAACGGATAAACATGAATAAAACTGTTCCTATTATTAATTTCCTGCGGCCCGAAATTAAAGAGAAAATGAATCTACCGGATAACTGGCATGCCATCATTGAGGATGCGATAGATACTTTAGTAAACGGTATTTACACGGCAGAAGCAGAAGCATATGATTATGCTAGAAACCATGATGACTCTGAAAAAATTGTGGAAACAGAAGGTGTTGCCACAGTTATTTATGAAGGTCGCGAAGAACGGGTTTTTGTGGGACATTTGGGTTACCGCCCTCGTGAAGATGGCGTTGAGAAATCTGAAGAAGTTGGTGAACCATGAATCTAAAGGGAGCATGGCCTTTTGCTCCTACAGGGAACATGGCAAAGGCCAAAGAAACGCCTCCGCCGGCAAATCTTTCTTATTAATCCTAAACTTTGTATCAAAGATAGGCTTGGTAATTTGTTCGCAGGGAATAGCATTTGTGCAGTTGTGACCAATAATTTTGTATAAATCAAAACCGGGGAAACGCTCAGTTCCATTCGGATTTTTTAACACATTATAACCATCCTTCTGCTGGAGCCACATCCAAAGCATATTAAACAGCGGTGATTTAGTTTCCATGACTTTTAAGCCAGGTTCTTCTGTTAGAATACGAGCAGGTTTTGCTTCATCGGGGTTATCCTCAAAGAGTGAATCCATTAATGAACATGCTAGACGCACAAGATCAAACGAAGGATTAGGATCTACACGATTATGTTTCTGATTAAAATAAGGGGGGCAATTGTACTGACCCGCTGCGTCACCTTCCTCCTCAAATGCGTCACTAATGAAGAATCCACCACGTTTTCCAAGATGAAAGGCGGCACGATTAAAATCAATAATTTTGAAAATACGACCAAATGTGGGAACAGCATAAATACGAGGGCCACCTAGCGCATCCTTTAACTCATAGTATAAAGTCGGCTCTGAAGTCCATGACCACATAATATTATTCGTATGTAAATCATTATGAACAAAATGATACTCCTTTTGCGCGACTGCTAGAGCCGCAATAACTTGGAATAACCATGCCGTCCATCGTTGCTCCTTTGTGTCTTCCAAATCCTCATCCTCTTCATCTAAGAGAACATCCATTGTTCCATCACAGCATTCTAGCACAGTTGCCATGACGGGAAAGTTCTTGAAGATTGCGATAATAGGGGGGCCACATGATGATTCGCTAAATGTGTGACTTTCCTCATCATCCGCCGCATTCCCGTCATCCTCTTCTGTATCAGGGGGCAGAGACGTAGGAACCTGTCTGAGATTGAGCCGAGGAACACTAACTGGTATCGGAGCCTCATCGCTTTCCAGTAGCTCAATCTCATCGCCAATTTCTTCTTCAGACTTTGTTGTAACTTCTGTATCAACACTATTGCGCTGTCCTCTATCGGTCGTATCCGCATCCAAATCTTCGCATGAAGCAACATCGTTAAAATCAACAGATGTGTCACTTACAATTGATCTCCGAGGACGCCGCTCGTAATCCTGGGGCCTAAAGGAAGATGCTTCACCCATTTCATCAATGATGCGGAGTTCAAAGAGACCAGCTGCTAGATTCTCGGCGAACCATGACTCATGCTTGATATCCTCGTAGTCCTCTGACAAATTAAATGTATAGCGGTCAAGACGCCCACAGAAGTTTCCATAGCAGCGGACCCAGTGGGGTGATAATTTCTGTTCAACTAGATGACTAGCACAGACTGCGAAAAGCGAATCTAGATAGGCTTCATTGTTAGGGTCATTTATCTTTGCTAGAGTATGTTGCCAGGCTGCCAAATAAGAAGGAAGAGCACCATCATTCGGTAAGACATATTCGCCACTCATATACGAGATAGGATTTAGGATATGAGCACGCTTCATGAAAAGATTTACAGGTCTTAGGGCTAGAGTATCAATAGGACCCACCATTCCCTGAAAACGATAAGGATCTGTGAAACCCGAAATGTCTTGAATCCACTCAGCAGTATTGAGCAGAAATCCCTCCGATTTACCCGGCACAAGATTTGTAAAGATTTTTTCTAAGGATGAAAAATACGTTTGGGGTTTCGTGAAATGGGGTTGGAGATATTCTACGACTTTTTGCGGAATAGGTTTAGATGTATATAAAATTTCAAGCCCCGGACTTGATTTAGGTTCATCGCAGAATGATTTTGTTAATTTATTGGCCTTGTGAATTGCCTTTTGTTTGTTATGCTTACCCATTACTTTTTTCAGAGGAAAGGGCTTTGCTACAAAACCGCAGCCCCTGCGTCAAAAAAATTGATACATTTTACCTGCGGTCCGCTTCCTACAGAAATAATATTCATCACCAAAAGAATGAGTACACCACAAGCACCACCAACAGGTAATAATAAATTGCTGAATCTTCGTTTGAAGAAGTTTGACATGTCGCGTATCAAGGCTCGGCACGTGGTTGTGATGATTGGAAAACGTGAAACCGGTAAATCGTATCTTGTAAAAGATTTGCTCTGGCACAACCAGGATGTTCCAGTGGGGACGGTAATCTCAGGTACAGAAGGCGCTAATCAGTTTTATAGTAAAGTTATTCCTTCACTGTTCATCCACGAAGAGTATTCCCCGTTAATCATCGCTAATATGCTAAAGAGACAGAAGCTTCTAGCAAATAAGATCTCCAAGGATATTGAGGCGCGTGGTACAACAAGTGTGGACCCGCGGACATTTTTAATTTTGGACGACTGCTTGTTTGATGCTTCATGGACTCGTGATAAGAATATTCGTTATTTGTTCATGAACGGTCGTCACGTTCACGCCCTGTTTATTATCACAATGCAGTATGCGCTCGGTGTTCCGCCTGCCTTGCGTACCAACGTGGATTTTGTATTCATTCTGCGTGAGACCATTGTTTCCAACAGAAAGCGTCTTTATGAGCAATATGCTGGAATGTTCCCGGATTTTGAGTCTTTCTGCCAGGTAATGGACCAATGTACTGAGAATTATGAATGTTTGGTGATTGATAACAACGCAAAGAGCAATAAACTGGTGGACCAGGTTTACTGGTACAAGGCACCGCCACATTCGGATTTTAAGATTGGGTCACCGGAGATTTGGGCACATTCTGCGGCCAATTCTAAGAACGATGAGGATCAAGCAGAGGACTTTGATGGACGTTTCGGTGTGGGCGGCAAGAAGGCTAAGTCGGCATTGATTCAGGTGCGGAAGTTTTAGTTGGCTTAGCATCATTGAATTGGCTGCGTGTATGTAAATAGGCTGATGTGTATCCTTCGGAAAAACTAATTGACACGATATTGTAGATTTTACTTGCTATCAAGACAGTTCCTGTAGCAAATAAGATTGGGCCCTTATCATTGGCATATTCCGTGCCAATAACGTAGCCGCTTAGAATTGTATTTACAGCAAAAATAAAAATAGTTGCGATAACTGCTCGTTGGTAAAGTTTATCAAATGACTGAATTTTATTTTTCTTTTCATCATCAAGACTTTCAAACGCGGATTTAACAGTAATTGCATCGGATGGCTTTTCAGGATTCATACGAAGATATGTGGAAAGTTTATATTCACGCTGAATTTCTATTGCGTAAAGTACTATAAAGATAACTAATGCTGTAAGATTCACTCCACAATTCACTTTATAAAGTGTGCTTCCATTCATAAAATTCTGCTGGGGAAGACAGGCTCTATCGCCGCAGACACCAGGAACAAAAATAACAAGCAGAGTTCCATTAAATACACGATATGCTTCCAGCAGAATAGTTATTGGTGTGATTGCTTTTACGGCAAAGTCCCTCAGCATTCTACTCTTTACGAAGTAGTTGAGCCAAATCCACCCGCACCCCGATTATCCCGCGGCGGCGGTAGATCATTCAGTGAATCAACAAGAACCACCTTTACAAAGGGAACATAGTCCTGCGAACAAAGCTGAAAGAAGAGGCCACCCTCCGGCAGAACAAAGTCAAAGTCGCTGTGATTATCTACGCATACCAGCAGTTCACCGCGATATCCCTCGTCAATGAGGCCTACTGAGTTAGCTAGACGGAGAGGCGTCTTAGAACCTGTTGACGAACGGGGGAGGATGAGGAAAGGGCTAGCACCGCTCGTTGCTGACTTGACAGCACCATAAATCTGGCTGCTCAACTTGAACGCCTTGCCCTTCGTAGGCGGAATTTCTGCATAAAGCAGTGGCAGATTCACGCCTGAATCCGTCGGCCGATAGGCATTAACAACCTGCTCAAGAACAAGACGCTGCTGGGGATTCTCCGTGAAAAGATACAGAGTACGGTAGGACATTTTGAAGTCAATTTCTTGTAGAAAAGGGCTTCAAATTTTTACTTTAGTAATAATTACTACACATTCAGTGTAACCTTCGCCGCAGCCAACTCCTTCTTACGAGCAATCGCCAAATCGGCTTCACCACCGCCACCGAACATATCCGTTGGCAAGGCATTCTCCTCCTTTGAGCCCGGTCCGAACTTGGGAACCGCCACCTTATTGCCAGCCATGCGTTCACGCTTCTGCTCCTCATACAGAGCCTCCTTTTGTGACTCATTCTGCTTATAGTTCTTCATGAGCGTGTTCAACTGGTCCTCAGCATACTCCTGATCGGCAACATCAGCCGGCTCAGGATCCCACGGTAGCCAGAAGCCCATCTGACCCACATAGACGTTGAAGAACGGGTCCAGCTTCTGGAGCGTCTTGGCCCGCGCACCCGCCTCCGCCGCCGTATCGTATACACCACGCACCTTGAGGCCACGGATACTGGTACGGAACTCGTTCTTGGTGAAGAACTCCTCCTCTAACTTCTTCCGATTCTTGAACATAAAGTTCTCATACGCCTCCTGGATCTTCGTTTCCTTGAAATCGCGCATGTTCTTCTTCACATACTGAGCAAGATCATCCGCCGCATCTTTGGATAAAGAAGCACGAACATCCTGCATCGTCTTGAGAGAATCATCTTTCCACTTCTTGACATCAGGCTTAGCATCAGCCACAGCGCCACTGACATCGGTGGGTACATCTAGCCCAGCATTTGCCACTAAATCCTCCACCTTGGCAATCGCCTTAGTCACCTGCAGGACCTGCTCCATCAGAAACTTCTCTGATGCTGAAACTTTGTACTCTACTTCATAATTTTCCAAAAACCGGCTGTAGAAGAAAACCTCCTTATTCGCCAACACCTTCTCTGGAGACAAAAAACTGAGGCACACATACTTCTGTCCCGGAATCTCCTTGTCCTGCTCTAGCCATGTTTGCTCACTGTCACTCATCCTGGATAGACTAGACAAACAATCTTTAAAACCGGAACGCAGCCGCCGAAAAAAAATGTCAGACCAGGATATAGCAAATGGACGGTTTCTCTGTGGCTGACGTAATCCAGCGTGTAACGAAGTACCTCCTTGAGGGCCTCGCCGTCGCAGTTGCGATGGTTCTTGTAATGAAGAAGAAGTCTCCTGACTATGAGGAGGTTCTCTCTGTCGCCGTCGTCGCGGCGGTTGTTTTCGGCATCCTGGACACCCTTGCTCCTTCAGTCGGTGGCTCAGCTCGGGCCGGTGCGGGCTTCGGTCTCGGCGCCAACATGGTCGGCTTCCCGCGCATGGGTTAGACCACAACTAATTCATAATTAGTAATCGTTTGTGATATTTGTGATACAATATAACATTGTTTTATCCTAACACATATAGCACCAGTGTTAGTAGAAATTATTACAAATCCAAATTTTTCTGAATAACTTGATGTCACATCAAATTATTTAGAAAACAAAAAAAGCCAGATCATCTACGGATATCCTCTTGACCGTAGAATTGCTTCCTGAGATCGTACTCCATTATCCGGATTCCATCTATGAAACATAGCACGACCCTCATCATTAATTGTTCCTTCACCGACAGCATGACCTGGTGGTGCGCCTGAAATCCACCGATGAGGAATTGTATATTGATTCATCAAAATATTTGATTTTGTCACATTTCCAGAAGCATTTACAACTTCAATCTCTACATGAGGCGGAACATAGATACTTCCGAGTCCTGAATAATATGCTCCCGGTGGTTCATCTAATACTATACGATAGTCACCCAGTTGTGTTGTGATGCTACCACTTTTACTGCGAACATCATAGGCCTGCTCTTGATTCGGATGGGGAAAACCTGAACCACTAAAACTGTGACCGCGTGTTGCGGGTGCGGCGGCTCTCCATTTAATTGTTGCTGCGCCGCCTATATTTCCGTTGACAACTATTTTGCCATTCTCAACTGAAACGTTTGCATTCATTGTCTCTAGCAAAGGCTAGTATTTTATTACTTATAAATCTCCACCAGGTGTGCCGCGCGGTCCAGAATACGGATAGGCGCGCGCAATACTAACAGCCTTAGGAGCCAGCGGCTGCCAGAACATTTCAGGATCGCCCGCCGCGCAGGAATTAATCTCCTGTGATGCGATAATGGGAAACGTGTGGGGAAGAGGCGCAGTATTTCCATATGCTAGAGCCTGTGAATCTGATGCCTCAGAAGCCAATGAAGGCCGGAAAATGCGACCCGTGCCAATTCCAGCATAGTGTCCTTCAACCGTGTGGCATCCATCATATGTACAAACACGCTTATATAGTTCAGGGACCATAGTATCTACGCATTTATTCGCACCCATCTTCGTATTTAGGATTTGATTAGCACCGCGCATGAATGATTCTGCGTCCGCAATAGTTCGCTGCCGAGCATCATGCTGACCCCAGACTCCAGCGGCTTTTACGGGATACGATTCGCAACGAGGGCGGTAGTCAGTGTAAGAACGACCATCGGCCATTCTGGCGGGTGCGCCTTTTACTCGGGGATAACTTGTAGTAAAACAACTCATTCGGCTTCCTCTAACCTACGAACAACATTTTGTGTGGCGGAAGAAGCTGAAGAGCGTAGAACTTCCAGCAGTTCAGACTTCTTCATTGACTTCGTTACACGTAAGCCTCTCTCAGTAGCCAGTTCGCGCAGCTGCTTAGTAGGCATACTTTCCAATAGAGAACCAGCAGCGGGGGCTTCACCCACATTACCCACGAACAACTTCTTAAACTGTGATTCCTCTGTTGGCTTAGCCTTGTTCCATCCATTGAGAATTTCGTCTTCATTTAAGTCCAAAACACCTCCAGGGCGGAGATTGTCCTCTTCATCATCGGCGGCTGAAGGGAGTTCCATATCAAAATCCCTCATAGTGTGCTCAACCTCTCCCACAACTGATTCAGGCGGCTCAACATAGCGCTGGATTCCAATTGTCTTCTCTGTCTCAGCCTCTGTTTCCTTTTGTTCACCCTCTTCCGTTTCCGTCTGATGATAGTCTGCCATATCAATTTCAGGGGGTGAATCGCGCAAATGAACCTTATGCGCATCTTCATCTGTTACCTTGCGTTCTTGGATAGCAAAACGGAGTTCATACAGAACATTTTCCAGAACACCGAGCTTTCTCTGCTGGGCCTCAATGTTAGAATAGAGCCAATACGCAACTCCTCCCAAAATTAAAAGAAAGCTTGCCGTCAGCAGCAGCAAATCTTGAGTACCACCGGTCATTCTTTTTTAGGAGGGATAAGTTTTATCGGATAAAAGACCGCGTTCTTTCAGGATTTCACGAACACTGCTCAAGGAGTTAATTCCCTTCCGCATTTTATACGTATAATTGAGTTGGTCTGGATTTTCACGATGAGGGGATGCTTGTAGACAGAGGGCTTGACACTGCTTACCTTTCTCGTAAGATTCAGGTAATTTAGTATAATGCGTGGAAATCAGGGAGGCATGCCCAGATGCGGTGTACACTTTATCTAGAAAAATACGACTGGCTTCTTCGCCATCTATCGCATTGGTTGAATGGAAAATCTCGTCCATCACGAGCAGTGCCTTGCCTCTTTCTTTCGCAGGATCTAAGTTCTCCAGTATTTCCTTTGCAAATTCAATTTCTGCTTCAAAAAGGGATAGCCGACCGAGTGTATCCGATGGTGATAGAGCAGTGTGAATCTGATGGAAAGGGGTAATTTTCATACGACGAGCAAAGCAGAATCCTAGGCTTTGAGCCGTAATTACATTTGCTAGAATGGCTTTGAGACTGGTGGATTTGCCGCCGCGATTAGGACCAGTTACAAGAGCATGAGTTGTTTTATCAGCACAGAGGTCAATTGTATTTACAACTGTTTTTTCTTTTCCAAGATGGGGATGATAGAAGTTTTCTAAATATAGACGTGTCTCCAGGCCTGTTACATAGGTGGGAAACCCAATGCGTGGAAGAGTAGAACATGTGATCATTACATCCAAGATGCCTATGTTTTTTGTTAAGCCCAATAGTACATGGGGCTTATTCCATGTATAACCAAAAATACCAAGTGTGTTTTCATCTTCTGGTAAATCCTCGTTATCCGGCAGATCCATATATTTTTCTATAACTGTTCCAACCATTCCGGATAACTCTTTCCAAATACTTTGGAGTTCCCATATATGACCGCCCCTTTTCCGCATATCCTGTGTGATTGTATGAAGATGCTGGGAAAGTGTGACTTGTTGCCAGATGCTAGAGCCGAACATAAAGATGGAGAGCCCCCATTGTAACCATCGTTGAGCAACTTGACTGATTGTTCCTCCTGTAGATACCCATGGTGGAACTAGCATACCAGATATCATATTTCCTTGACCTCCCTGTTGTTTCAAAATATGCTGTAAGAGTTCCCAGTATTCCGGCACACTTAAATCCGCATGAGTTGTCATACGGATGATAACATATGGAAGAACGACAATTATAAGGGGGATTAAGATACTAACTGCTGGAAGCAACCAGACTTTCCATAGATTAGCAGCCTCTAGCCACATAGGACTTTCGTTAAGAAAGGAGGCAAATGAATCTTTTTCCCATAGAATCTGAGCATAATACTCTTTGAGACGTTCATCCTCTATTTCCACCTTTTCTTCAAGGGCTTTCTCTACAGCCGCAGCTCTTTCTAGAAGTTTAAGAGCACGAGATTTATCTTCAGGCGTCTTGCGAAAATGCTGGCGGAGTTTAAGAATAACATTTCGGCGTTTTTCAAGAAGATTTACATCTTCTGTTGCGCCTTTGAAATAATCTATTAGTTTGGTCGTACCCCATTGAGTTTTCGGAGAAATATCAGCGGCTAGTTCCTTGAAATTAATGTCGGCTTCTACATATTTGCCAAGGAGCATTCTCTGCTTCTTTCTGTGTTATGTATTGCGGGCTTTTTCCGCGTGTCTAATTGTGATGGCTTTAGCCATCGCACAATATAGTCTTAGGCTACTAAAAAATTTGAAATACAGCTGCTAAATATACGCAACGCAGTGAAAATGTCCACATTAGCAATGTCCTCAAATCATGGAACAGAATCCGGAAAAAACGGATATAAAAAAATGTCTGTAATTACTACTATGAGCATGAGTGGAAATGAAATTCCCGAAGCCCTCCTTCAAGTCCTCTCAATCCGGAGTAAACCTGGACTCGTTTGTCCGGAGGATATACGCAGTCGGATTGCACAAATCCGTTCGCGTGTAGAGTCGTTTAGGTCAAATGGAATTGTAAGGAAGGTGCCTGCCGATGGGTGGACGGAGTCATTTCCCTCATCGCACGGACGCGCACCTGTAAATAATGGAACAAATGCCTTTGGACGTCGGGGTGGTAATAATGGAGGACGTAATGATACGGGATTTTGGCGTGGAAACCAGGCTCAGCAAACTTCTCCTCAGACTTCTGCTTGGTCTACGGGTCGTCCTAAGTTTACCGCGGCCGCATTTGTTGCTGCTAATGCTCCTGTAGCACCTGTAGTACATGTAATAACGCATGTAGCACCATCTACAGTGACTCCTGTGCCCCAGCCTGTTCCGGTTGCGAATCGTTTTAAGCATCTTGATTCTGAAGAGACGGAAGATGTACCGCCTTCTCCCGTAACCAGTGGATATGTTAAGTTCAAGAGCAAGTTCAAGAAGGATGCTTCAACTGCAAATGAACTGGAAGACCGTCTTCTTGGTCATATTCGTGCTAAAATTAATAAGTTCTCAGCACAGAACTATAAGAAGATCTTGAACTTTCTCCGGCAAAATATGGATTCCGAGGAGAAGGTATTCCTAGAGCAGTTTATGTCTCTTATCTTTTCTAAGGCAGCTGAGGAAGACACCTTTGTAGCACTCTATGCTCAACTTCTAGCAGATCTAACTCCCGAATTTCCATTCCTCAAGGGAGAAATGCAGAAGTTGTTTACAAGCTACCTGGATGTCTTCACGGATGCTAAGGGACAGGAAGACCAGACATCGGCTGAGTACGGTAAGTTTCTGGATGCTAGCAAGAGAAAGACTCATCGTCGCGGTTACAGTCTCTTCATCGCGCAGATTGCTTCAAAGGGCCTAATTACGGAACAAGAACTGCTAGATACTACATTGGCTGTTGCTCGGTCTCTAATTACAAATTCCCTGGATTCCGAGCAGAAGCTGCTTGTTGAGGAGCTGGCAGATTGTTTGACCAATATCATGGGTGTGGCTCATAAATCTTTGAATGCGTTTGAAGAGATAAAGCCTGTTATGGCAGAACTTAAGAGTTTGACAGCGAAGGAACCAGCTGTTCTTCCCGGACTTTCGTTCAAATCCCGCTTTGCTCTGATGGATTGTCTTGGTCTTTAGAAATAATATCAATCTAAATAGTAGAAATGTCCGCTCCTAATACTTCTGTTGCTCCTGCTCCTGCTCCTGCTCCT
>Ga0114970_10001209_pt1 | contig 19318 bp, 19 predicted proteins | sample M_140205_XF_Meta_FD_87030 | JGI IMG/M metagenome (GOLD analysis project Ga0114970, IMG submission 87030) | Freshwater microbial communities from Lake Montjoie, Canada to study carbon cycling - M_140205_XF_MetaG | ecosystem: Environmental > Aquatic > Freshwater > Lake | place: Lake Montjoie... | reverse complement strand
TGACGTTCGGCAAGGGCCGTCACCCCGCTCGGCTCAACATGGGGGATTGCTTTACCTATGCGACGGCTAAAGTGGCGGGGCTGCCTGTACTGTTCGTGGGGCAGGATTTTTCGGAGACTGATCTTGCGGCCACCTGAGCTCTGAGTCAGTCATGCGGATTCAAGGAGGAGTGTCTTGAACGATGCGCCAGTGGGTTTTTAAGCTAACTGGATCGTTACTCTGCGTCCGACAATGGCGGCGGCGCGCTGGAGGCTCCCCAAAGTAATGTCGTTAGTCGGGTCCAGCAGGCGGTCGACCTGCGTTCGGCTGGTTTTCAGGAGAGCCGCCATTTTGGCTTTGGATATCTTCCGGGTCTTCATCGCTTCGGCGAGCTGAAATGCCACAACTTCCTTGATGGCCTGGGCTTGGGCATCTTCAAAGATACCTTCCTCGCGGAGGAAATCGTCAATGCCGGAACCCATATTCTTGTTACTCATATTCAGCCTCTTTCTGGCGCTTTCGCGCTAGTTCCAATTCTTCCGGAGGGGTACTCCTGGTCTTTTTGATGAACGCGTGTAGCGCAACCAAATGGCCTCGATAGTGGCAGATCAAGACCCGCGCTGTTCGTTTCGTCGGGAGATCGGTGCGGATTTCCCACAGTCCGCCAGCCATCGGACGGCAGAGGGGCATACCTATCGGCCACCGCCACTGTGCTCGCAGGAGATCCTTTCCGATAGCGTGCCGTTCGACTTCGTCAAGGCCTTTGAGCCAGTCCCGAACAGGTTCGGTGCCGCTGCCCGAACGGAAGAAGATCAGGGGAATCTTATGGGGCAGGTCTTCGGGCACGGTTCGCTTTGAATGTACCATAAAAAGTACCTTGGTGGCCCGGTTCTTCCAAGCCATCCGGGCAGGGTTCAACTTGGGGGGCGGGGTGAGTAGTACGCGCGGATTTTGCGGGCGGCGGATTTCCCTACGGAGTGGGTGAGTTGGTCTTCTGTGGCGGCTTTGACCAATGCCAGGCTTCCCAGTTCTTTCAGGAGCTTCTTTACAGTCTTCTCTCCGATTCCGGGGATTTGGTCTAACTCCGAGGTTAGGGTTCGGGCGTTTCTTCTGGTCCGGTGGAACGTTACGGCGAAGCGGTGGGCTTCGTCTCTTATCGTTTGGACTACGTGGAGGATTGGGGAGAAGCGGTCGAGAACTATCGGTTCGTCTTCTTGTCCCAGGACGTAGATGATTTCTTCCCGCTTGGCTATCGAGGCCAGCGGGTGGTCATAGATACCCAGGTATTCGAGCGCGTTGGCGGCCGCGTGGAGTTGGCCTAAGCCTCCGTCGATTAGTATCAGGCCGGGGAGGGGGAGGTTTTCTTCCTGCAGGCGTCCGTAACGCCTCGTTACTACTTCGTGCATGCTGGCGAAGTCGTCGTTGCCTTCTACCGTTTTGATGATGAATTTTCGGTAGTCGGCTTTCTTCATCTTGCCGTCTTCCCAGACGACCATGCTCGCCACTTTGTCGGTGCCCTGGACGTGGGAGATGTCGAAGCATTCAATTCTGTTGACAGGCTCCGGAAGATTCAGGGCGTCCTGAATCGCTTCCTTGATTTTGTCGGAGGAGGGCTTCAGGATTCGGAATCTTGCGTCGAAACTGTGTTTGGAGTTTGTCTCGACCAGGCGGAGCATGGCCGCTTTCTTACCCCTTTGCGGCGTTGAGATTTCTACTTTTCGATTCTTCTTTTCGGTTAGGAGTTGCTCCATCGTTTCGCTGTCCTCGAAGTCGACGGGGACGTGGATGATGCCAGGGACATATTGCTGGTCGAGGTAGATCTGGAGTAAGAGAGTTGAGAAGAATTCTGCCGGGTCGAATTCGTGCTGGTCCTCCCAGAAGAAATCGCGGCGGTCTACGATCTGGCCGTTCCTCAAGTGGAAAAGGTTGACCGCAACCAACGGCGGTTCGGCGTAGTAGCCGAAAATGTCGGCGTCGTCACCCGAGGCGGCGGCCATCTTCTGGCGTTCGCCGAGTTCTTCGACTGTGGTGAGGAGGTCTCGCAGTCCGGCGGCTTCTTCGAAGCGCATGTCGTCGGAGGCGGTGGCGATCTTCGCGCGGAGGTCGGAGGCGAGTTCGGTGTGCCGGGAATCCAGGAAGAGACGGACCTGGCGGACCGCGTCCGTGAAGATTTCGGGTGTGGTGAGGTTTTCGACGCAGGGGCCGAGGCAGCGGTGGATGTGGAACTGGAGGCAGGGTCGGGGGTGGTAGCGGGTGAGGTCGACTTTGCAGGAGGGGACGAGGAAGTGGCGGTGAATGAAGTGGACGAGGCGGTGGGCGAGGTTGCCGGGGAAGTAGGGGCCGAAGTAGGTTGAGCCGTCCTTTTTGAGGCGGCGGGTGACGTAGACGCGGGGGAAGCGTTCGGCGGTGATTTTGATGTAGGGGTAGGTTTTGTCGTCGCGGAGGAGGACGTTGTAACGGGGCTGGTACTGCTTGATCAGGTTATTTTCGAGCGCGAGGGCCTCTTTGTTGTTGTCGCAGAGGATGTAGTCGAGGTCGCGGGCCTCGGAGATGAGGGTGCCGGTCTTGGCTTCGGCGAGGCGGTCTTCGTTGAAGTAGGAGCGGACGCGGGCGCGAAGAGAACGCGCTTTTCCTACGTAGATAACCTTGCCGGATGCGTCTTTATATAAGTAGACGCCTGGGTTGAGCGGTAGCTGCGAGACCTTTTCGCGAAGTTGGGGGCTGTAGGGTTCCCAGAGGGACAATATACTCAAATTATGTCACGGATGTGGATTTTGGCGGTTTTGGGCGGTATTTTGATGGCGCAGGGCTTGACAGCGCAGGAGGCGAAGACGCCGCTGGTGCCGTCGAAGGATCCGAAGCCAGTGGAAGAACAGTTGCCGCCGGAAGAAGACGTGGCAACGGTGCCGCAGCAGTATAGTTTCAATCCGGTGCGGTCGAAGCGGGATGTTGAGGTGGGGACCTTTTACTTCAAGAAGGGCGACTGGAAGGCTGCTGCTGCCCGGTTTAAGGAGGCCACGCTGTGGAATGAGGGGAATGCGGAGGCGTGGCTGCGTTGGGGGGAGACGGAAGAGAAGCGCGGGGGTGTGAAGGCGGCTAAGGCGGCTTACGGGAAATATCTGGAAGTGGCGGGGGAGACCAGTAAGGTGGCTGCGGATGTGAAGAAGCGGCTGGAGCGGCTGAAGTAGGGGGCGGTTACGGGTGTCACGGGCGGACCATGCCACCGGGTCGTGCGGGTGGCGAACCATACCGTTAGAGGCTCTCAGTGAGGGTGTAAAACGGATCTTGCGGGTGAGAACGGGCTGTTGAAGCAACTGACGAAGGCAGTTCTGGAGCGAGCGCTGCAAGCGGAACTGAGCGGGCATCCGGGGTATGAGAAGCACGACCCGGGGGGACACGCTGCAGGTAAAGATGCGGGACAACGGGCATGTCAGGAACCGAGCGGGTATGTGGCAATCGGCGGAAACACGGAAGGCACCAAAGAGCCGGTGCGCGAACGGTATGCCCGCCCGTCATACTCCGAGTATCAAAGTAATCAAATCCCGTAATGCGACCTGATAACCCGGCGGAATAGCCGCTCCGGCAGGACTTTGCGCAGCGGGCCCGAGGCCTTCTCATGCCAGTGGGCGACAGCCACTCGCTCGGGCGGCACCCGTCGCCCGAGAACCTTTTCCACGACTGCCGCAATCCGCTCGGCGGGAATTCCACCCTCTTCATCCAGATCGTTCGCCGTCAGAACTTTCTCTGCAGCGCCGGCGTAAACCACTCCCGCTCTCGCTGTCCGCCGATTCGCTGTCAGCCCCGTCCGCACGCTGCCGGGGGACACCACCGTGACGCGCACGCCCACCGGCTCCAGCTCATAGCGCAACGCTTCGCACAGTGCGTTTAAGCCTGCATGTGCTGCGCAATACAGGGCCTGAAAGGGCAAGGGAACGTCCACCGCCAGAGACGCTACATGCACCAGGCGGCCTCCCTCCTGATCCCGGAGATACGGCAAAGCGGCACGAATCAGACACGTTGCCCCGAAAAGGTTCGTCTCCAGTTGAGCCCGAACGAATTCAAGCGGAGTATCTTCCAGCGCACCGGCCACGGCGACACCTGCTGAGTTCACCAGAGCATCCAGACCGCCGAGGTCTCCGACAATGTTTCGCAGACCTGACTCCAGCGCCTGTGGGTCCCGGATGTCGAGGACATGCCCCACGACTCCCTCCGGAGCGCTCCCGGAGCGCGATGCGCCCACTACCCGGTGCCCCGCCTTCGCCAGGCGGAACGCGCAGGCTGCCCCGATCCCGGATGAAGCTCCGGTGACGAGGATCTTCACTCGTCACCCCACTTCACTCGTCACCCCAGCCGTACCGCATGTTCACGACCCCGAACGCGAGGCAGGCGAGGTTGACTGTCGCATCCAGGTAGCCCCGGTCCGTCCAATACTGACCGTGCAGGATGTTGTACATAACGTCCAGGAAGCCGAGGTAAAAGAGCGCCCCTCCGGCAATCGCACAGGCTATGCGCGCCTTTCGATGACCCGTTACGAGCAAGCGGCTGGCAAAGAGAAGTGGCGCCGCGATCCATAAAAGATCGGGTGCCACAAAGTTCCACTCAAAATCGACAATGGCGGGCGGGAGTTGCTTGTAGTCGCCCAGAAACGAGATCCAGAACGCCACTACGATCCCGGCTGCAATTCGCTGGGACAGCGCCAGGCGTCGGGCACTCATGGCTTACTTCCTGAGCTTACGGAAAGCATCGAGCGTGTAATCGAGATCCGCAATCGTATGGCCCGCATTCACGCAGATGCGTAACCGGGCTGTCCCGAGGCCCACAGCCGGGAACACCACGGGTGAGATCAAAATGTCGAAATCGCGAAGCGCCCGGCTGAATCGCATGGCGGCTTCTTCATCCTTGAGGATGACGGGGATGATGGGGGTGGAGGAATCGCCGGTGTCGTAGCCCAAATCCTGCAGACCGGCCCGGAGATAATTCGCCCGGTTCCGGAGTTGGGTCACCAAATGCGGCTCCTCTTCCAAAATCGACAACCCGGCCTGAATCGCGCCCGCCGAAGCCGGACACAGGGCGGCGGAGAAGATGTACGGGGAAGTGGAATGCTGGAGGAACATGGACACTTCCTCAGACATGGCGATGAAGCCTCCCGTGGAAGGGATACTCTTGGCGAATGACCCGGTCCAGAGGTCGACATCGCTGGTGGCGACGCCGTAATGCTCGTCCGTACCCCGACCGGTCGCACCCAGGACGCCGATGGCGTGCGCGTCGTCGATCATCAGGAGGCAACCAAAATCGCGCTTGATCTGAATCAGCTCCGGCAGAGGGCAAACGTCTCCGTCCATGGAAAACACGCCGTCCGCGACGATCAGCGTTCTGTTGCCGGTGCCGTTGCGAAGCTCGTCGCGCAACGAATCCATATCGTTGTGCTTGAACCGTTGTAGCTGCACACCGGCGAGGCGGCAGGCATCCACCAGACTCCGGTGCGACAGGGTGTCGAGAATCACACGGTCCTGCGGGGTGAGCAGGCCGGCAATCACACCCAAATTCGCGTTGTAGCCCGAGCAGAAGGTGAGCACCGCTTCGGTACCTTTGAAGGCTGCCATCTGCGCTTCAATCTGGCGATGCAATACGTTGGTGCCGGTCAGCAGCCTTGCGCCGCCGCTGGCACTGCCGAAGCGACGAATCGCCGCAATGCCTGCCGCTTCCACGCGAGGGTGCCCTACCAGACTGAGGTAGTCGTACGACGAGAGCATGAGCATCCGCCGACCCTCTGCCTGGACCCAGGGTCCGGTCATGCTTTGCAGCGGTAACTGGTAGGGATAGACATCTTCCTTGCAGGCCAGCGTCATCATGCCAAATAAACGCCGTCCGCGGACGTCGAGGATACCGTCCTTGCGGAAGCTCCAGTTGGTGCCTGACGTAAAGAAACCATTAAAGAGTTCGCCGCCCGTTGTCTTCGAGCTTGTTGATTCGGAAGGGGTTTCGCAGTCCGTACCGAGCAGGGTGGCTTGTGGAGTAGTCATCAAATGTTGCCGTAGGGTTTCTGTTGATTCTATTACTTCTGAGTAAGAATGTCACTTGAAGACCCGCCCGCACTGGTCCGCCATGACCCTGTTGCGGCGCTTTGCTGCGTATAATCGGATCAGCACCGTGGCCACCTCGACCTTCGACATCGAACGCATGCTGCCCGCTACGCTCACGTTTCCCGACATGAGCGAGCAGGAGTTTCTCGATCTGTGCAACAAGTTCCCCGACGCCACGCTTGAATACGAACCTGACGGGACCCTGATTATCATGCCGCCTACAGACCCGGAAAGTGGCGCCAGGGGTGCCAGCCTCATATATGAACTCATGGACTGGTCTCGTCGAGTTGGTGGCGGTATCGTCTCGAACTCGGATGCCGGCTTTTTCCTGCCTGACGGTGCCCGGCGTTCCCCGGACGCCGCCTGGTTCGACAAGAACCGTTGGCAGGCAGCGAAGACGCCGGGTACGCGTTTCCCTCGGTTCGCCCCGGATTTCGTTATTGAGCTTCGTTCCCCGAACGACCGTCTCGCTGCCATGACAGTAAAGATGCACGAGTATATTGCCAATGGAGTCCAGCTGGCCTGGCAGATCGATCCACAAAACCGGACGGTAACGATCTACCGTCCCGGCGTTGAACCACAAGTTCTGAATAACCCCACGGAAGTAACGGGCGACGGCCCCGTAGCTGGTTTCGTTCTTCCTCTCGCAGAAATTTTCTGACCGGGCGAAACCAACTCATGCCCAACCAAATCAGCCGACGTTTGTTCACCCAAACCGCCCTGGCCGCGCCGCTGCTGGCGCAGCGCCTGGCAGCCGAAGTGCCCGCGATCCAGCTCCCTGCCCCTGTCGCAGCCCTCAAGAGTCGCCGCGCGGAAGCCAAACCGATTCTGCCGGGCGAGTTTGAAGCTCGGGTAGAACGGGCGCGGCAGTTGATGACGGACAACAAGATCGACGCCATTTGCCTGGCCGGCGGGACCTCGCTGCGCTACTTCACCAATCTCCGCTGGGGAAATTCCGAGCGTCTCTTTGCGTACATTATTCCCCGCAAGGGCCAGCCCTTCTTCATCAGTCCTGCTTTCGAAGAGGAACGTGCCCGCGAACAGGCTGGACAAAACGTCAAGGTCTGGACGTGGCAGGAAGATCAGGACCCTTATGCGCTTCTTGGAGAGGGGCTGCGGGGTCTGGGGCTTTCGTCGGCAACCATCGGGATCGAAGAGAAGGTCGTCTTCGCGTTTGCTGACGGTCTCTCCCGCTCGAACCCGGGTTTTAAGATCACCAGTGCTACCCCGGTGACGGCTGGTTGCAGGGGCCGTAAATCGCCTGCTGAGCTGGCGCTGATGAAGCTCGCGAATTCCATCACGCTGGAGGCCTACCGGGCTGCGTGGCAAGCCGTGAAAGAGGGCATGAGCAACCGCGATTTTGCTGCGCTGATTGAGGCTGGCATGTCGCGTCAGGGATATCCGGGTTTTGTGAGTGTTCAGGTGGGTGAGTGGAGCGCTCTTCCCCACGGTTCCGCCAGGCCCCAACCGATCCGAGAAGGCACCATCGTGATGATGGATGACGGCTGTACCGTGGAAGGGTACCAGTCGGACGTGACCCGGACTGTTGTCCTTGGAAAGCCAACGGACAAGATGCGCAAGGTCTGGGATATTGTTCTGAAGGCGCAGTCGGCCGCGCTGGGTGCAGCAAAACCGGGAGCGCCTTGCGAGGCTGTTGATGCGGCAGCCAGAAAGGTGGTCGAAGACGCAGGCTACGGGCCAGGGTACAAGTACTTCACTCACCGTCTGGGCCACGGTATCGGGATGGATGGCCATGAATGGCCGTACCTGGTGAAAGGTAACAAGACCCCGATCCAAACCGGCATGACTTTCTCAGACGAACCCGGCATCTACCTGCGGGGCGAGTTCGGGGTGCGGCATGAGGATGACATGTACATAACCGAGAATGGGGCTGAATTATTTACGCCGCAGCCGATTTCGATCGAGACGATTTAGTATCAGCTCACTTGCGGCGGATTGTGCAACGGAGCCCGTAGCATCTTCTCGACAACAGCCTTCAGGCATAGAGAGCGTTCGGCCACCTATCCCGCTAAACGCTATAATTCAGAGGAGGCTGCCAGGGCACAAATCTCCACGTCTGGTCCGTCGGAACATCTTCCTGAAACCCCGTTGGGGCATACAGTCTTGCATGATCAGGTGCGGGCTCACGCCCTTGAAACATTTGGTGACGAGGCCAAAGCACTCCACTGGTTGAACAGGCCAAGTCATCTTTGGGGTGGTAAAACCCCCGCCGACGTCCTCAAGACCCAACCCCAGGAAGTGGAACGCGAACTCGTCCGGATCGACCACGGAATTTTTTTGTCTGATCGTCTATGGCCTGACGCGCCTTCGCTATTCCAGCCTGGATGGCGAAGGGGCCCGCCGCGTTGGCGGTCGGTGCAATCCCATTGGAATCGCAGCTGTCTATGCCTCGGAACACGTCTCCCTGGCAATTCGATGAACGGCTGTTCCCGCAAACCCGCCTAACGTGAGCGGGTGGTTGGGTAAATTTGAACCCCTGGCTACCCCCGGGCTTTGCGCCAGGCAGCCATCAATTCCGCCTTCGCTGCGGCACTGACCGGTTCCGGCATCGTGTCCGGCTCATACTCCTTGCATAACTCTACCGTCCGCTTCAGACTTTCAGTGAACTCAACGCAGGGGGCGCAGCCCTCGACATGCTGGTGGATCTCGGTACAGGCCTCCGGCGGCAGTTCGACATCCAGATACTCCGACAACATGGCGAATACATCGCCGCATTTTGTATGGTCGTGCGCCATCATCCCCTCCCTGCCACTTTCAGGTATTCGTCCAGATGCTTTCGCAGGGCCAGTCTGCCCCGATGCAGGCGTTGTTTCACCAGATCGGTCGATATGTCCAGAACCCTTGCGGTCTCTTCGGTACTGAGCTCTTCCACGTCGCGCATCAACACCACCGCCTTGTAGGTCTCCGGAAGGTCCCGAATGGCCTCGCCGATCCGACCCCGCAACTCTTCCCGGAGGAGTGCATCCCCGGGTACATCGCTCCAGTCTGCGATCTCCAGCCGAGGCCCGTTTTCGCCTTCTTCGCGTGCCGGACGAAACTCTTCCAACGACAACTCGCGCTGCGGCGCAAATACACTCTTGCGCCTCTTCATCAGGCACTCATTCCGCGCAATTCGAAACACCCAGGGACGAACCTGCTCGGGATCGTGCAACTGATCCAGCTTCCCGAAAACCTTCAACATGGAGTCCTGGGCGACTTCTTCGGCGTCCTCGCGATTTCCGCACATGAGGATTGTGTGGTGAAAGACCTTCCGCCGGAAGTGTTCGAGGAAAGGCTCAAACGCCGCCTCATCCCCCGCCAGCAACCGTCGCGCCAGTGCTGCTTCATCAGATTTCTGCAGGTGTTCTCCCCCTTAGGCAGCCAACGCCAGCAGACTACCTGTAACCACTGTCTCAATCTTCGGGGGATGCAGCAAGGTGTTGTGGATTAAACAGGCTTTCACGGCGCGGTCCACACCTTCGAGGTGTCGGCCAGTCAAGCCCGGGACCGACACCTGAATGGAAAAAGATCCCAGCCGCGCCGGTTCTTTCGCCTTCTCTGCTGTGACCCGAACATCCAGACCCTCGGCTGGCAGCTTTCGAGTGTTCAGATACTCGACCGCGTAGTAGCCTGCGCAGGTGGCCAGAGCTGTCAGCAGGAACTCGGGAGGTGTCATACCCCGGTCGGTACCGCCATTGCACAAAGGTTGATCACTCAGTACGCGGTGGCCCCGCGCATCGGCCTCAAACAGTACCCCACCCTCGTATTGCACCCGAACGTCCATGTGATTGATCTCCTGCCCACAAAGATGCAATCAACCCTGCAAGGTGACACCATGTAAAGAAATTGCCCGAACTGCCCGACATCACGGTATGGATGGAGGCGCTGGAATCGCGCATTCTTGGCCAACCTCTGCAGCGAGTTCACATCGTGAGCCCGTTTCTTCTGAGAACGGTGACTCCGCCCCAGGACGTCGCACTCAATCAAACCATCACCCAGATCCGTCGGGTCGGGAAACGGATTGCGCTGGGGTGTGAGCGCGACATTTACCTGGTGCTGCACCTGATGATCGCCGGGCGTCTTCATTGGAAACCACCGTCCTTTGCCCTCAAAGGCCGCCACACCGTGGCCGCGTTCTATTTCCCCAACGGAACACTTACTCTGACTGAAGCCGGTACAAAACGCCGGGCTTCACTGCATATCGTTCAGGGCGAGGCAGGGCTGCAAGCTCTTGACCCGGGAGGCATCGACGCACTAACTGCAACTGAAGAAGTCTTCCGAGCTGCGCTCATCCGCGAGAACCACACCCTTAAGAGAGCTCTCATGGCCCCCCGCATCCTTAGCGGAATCGGCAACGCCTATTCCGACGAGATCCTGCAAGCTGCCATGCTTTCCCCGCTGGCTCAAACGAAGAAGCTGCCGGACGAGGCCTGGGAATGTCTGCACTCGGCCACGCAAGGCACGCTTCAGCACTGGATCAATGCTCTCCGGGCTGAAGCCGGCACCGGTTTCCCTGAGCACGTTACTGCGTTCCGTGAGGGCATGGCGGTTCATGGACGCCACAATCAACCGTGCCCTCGTTGTGGCGCACCTGTTCAACGCATTCGGTACGCCGACAACGAAACGAACTATTGTGCGGCGTGTCAAACGGCTGGCAAGGTTCTGGCTGATCGGGGTCTCTCTCGCCTCCTGGGATCTGACTGGCCACGAACCCTGGAAGAACTGGAGGTTCTGAAATTGCGTTGAGATGAGAGGGTAAATTAAGTTGGCGGGAAAATCGGCCAATCTTTGCCTTGTGTTACATTGGGCGGCTTGATCGGTAACATCGCCGCCACCCACGCAAGTGCCGGATCCACCTGAAGTCGTTCCTTCTTAAAAGCCAGGTGTGCATAGAAATTCTCAAAGAGAATTCTTGCCTGCTCCACAATCACCATGCGGTCTGGTTCAGAGGTCTGAGGCTGTGACGCAAGAACTTCTTTGAACTGAGATAACGGTTGAATCTCCAACTCGGCAAGCTTGAAATCCACGCCGCGACCCCACAGAATCTCCCAGGTCTTCTCGGTTAGGGCCAGACCATCGTCACTCAGTAAATCAGGGGCTGGTGAGGCGTAGAGGTTGTGCATGCGTGGGTGGTCCGATTCGAGCTACTGTACCAAGGTTTGTGAGGGCCTGCGAACGCGACACGGGAGCCGGAATTCTTACTAAGAAATCGACCATGCTAGCTCGTCGGCAAAGTCTTCAAATGCTTCCGCAAGGACTGACACAATCCTGCTCCGAACAGCAGCGCCAGGGTGCTGTAAGGGGCGAACGGGCACCAACTTCGGTAGCCTAAATCGCTCATCACCGGCGAATTGACTGGAATCAGGGTGGCGATCGCCAACACCAGAAAAATGGCGGCCAAGGCCAGAAACACCTTACTAAGATTCGCTCGGGACATTCGCGTTCAGTTTACCAGCCTTACGGCTTCCCCAGCCAGCCTTCGAATGCCTCCAGAACCGTCTGTCCCTGAAAGTGGGATATCTTCCCTGCCGGATTGGAGTATTCGAACATCAGGTCGACCGGGCCCTGGAGCTTCCACGGCTGGTAGCTCTTCACCTGCCGAACGGCTTGTCTGGCTGCCTGCTCAATCAGGCTCTTCGCTTCTGCGTGCGGCAAACTCAGAGTCGATTGTTTTCCCACCAGCTTCTTTACGGCCACCGTCACCGCCGTCGGCTGCAGAGCCAGCATCTCCTGGCAGGCGGCCTCGTCGCCGGTCAGCATGATGACCGGGATATCGAAGTAGCCGCCGATTGCCGCTACCTGGCCCAACTCGCCAACGGGCTTGCCGTTGAGTGTGATCTGTTTGATGGTAGCGCTGCTTTGGGAATGCGCCAGGACGCCTTTTGGGTCCCCGGCCATGGCGTGCTGGCCGATGAATATGATGCCGTCGTACATTTTCGGGCCCATGTAGTAGTTGGCGGGAGTGGGCTTGCCCTGAATCAGGCGCGCCGGTGGCAGGACCTCATCCACTGCGAGGGAACGACTGCCGTCATGCCCGTCCCAAATCACGATCAGGCTGGCCCCGGCATCTTTGGCCCCCTGGACTGCAGCGTTCACCTCGCCGGTCAGAATCCGCCGGGTTTCTTCGTAACGTCGCTGACCGGGCAGCAGTTGCTCGTCGCGGTCATTGACACCGCCGAGGCCTTCCATATCGGTGACGATCAAAATCTTCGGGCCCTGCGCCAGGCAGGCCGACACACACAACAACGCGAAAACCAGAAGCCGTTTCATGCTGGACATTCTACCGCTTGCATCCCGGATTCGCGGTCGCTATATTGAGGCCGGGTTACCTAATATGTCGTACGAGCCGGTTGTTCAGGAACTAAACGATTACATCCACGCGGAAAAATCGCGCAAAAAAGACTTCCAGAAAGCAATCGACAAGGCCCGGTCCTTCAGCATCCGCGAGATGGATGATATCCGGACCACCAAAGACTACCTCGATTACATCAATGCCCTGCTCCGCTGGGTTCCCAGCGAGAACGTTCACGGTCGCACCATCTACGACCGGCTGGCCAAGCTCCATTTCATCCTCGATCAGGCCCCCGTTCGCAAATGGCAGAACGCCATCCGACCCCACCCGGAAGCGCCGCCGCTTACCTGGCTCTCCGCCTGGATGGTTCGGTACGCCCAGGCCATGGGGGCGTTCATGGATACGCCTGAGTCGCTCACGCCCGAGTCGCTGGCCACCTTCCGCAGTTCGCCCAACTACAACCTGAACGAGTATCTGGAACCCCGCGGGGGCTGGCGGACGTTCAACGACTTCTTCGCCCGGTCGTTCAAGCCGGGTTACCGACCTGTAGCCGCCGTTTGTGATCAGACGGTCGTGGTGAATGCAGCCGACTCCACCTTCGACGGCCAGTGGGAAATTCGAACCGATTCCCATATCACCCTGAAGGGCCTTCACTGGCAGGTCAGTGAACTGATGGAAGGTAGTCCATACCAGGGCCGCTTTCAGAACGGCATCTTCATGCACGCCTTTCTGGGACCTACGGATTACCATCGTCTCCACGCCCCGGTGGGCGGCACCGTTCTGGAGGCCCGCGTCATCCCGGGACAGGTCTATCTACAGGTGGAGGCAGATGCCGAACAGGAGCTTCGGACCGTCCGCGTCTTTGATGCTCCGGATGACCCCGGCTACCAGTTCGCGCAGGCTCGCGGCCTGATCGTGCTCGACACCCTGATTGGCCTGGTTGCGGTGCTACCCATCGGGATGACGCAGGTCTCTTCGGTTGTGGTGACGGCTGAAGTGGGGGTTACGGTTCGCAAGGGTGAGGAACTGGCGTACTTCCAGTTTGGTGGCTCAGACATTGTTCTCTTGTTTGAGGCGAAGAGCAATGTCTCTATCACGGCCCAGATGGGAGTGCACTACAAGATGGGCACACGTCTGGCGCAGGCGTATCCGGTGCTTTAGAGCCTATCCAATTGAAGCCCGGCTTGAAGCCTGGCGTTCCCTGGCAGGACATGTTTGGTGCATCGCATTTCGCCTGGGTCCGGCTACGCCCGGTCAAAGATACTCTCGCGTCCCTTCCTCCCCCCGAGGCGCTGGTCGGGGCGAGCGGTTGGGACCGCCTCATTTGGCGCGCAAAGACGCAAAGGCCGCTAAGAACTCCATGGCGGAGAGCGCCATTTCGGGCGGGCACCGTTTGCTTCCGGCCGTGCCGGGTTCGGGGGGCTGGGATGAAAAAGCTCAGCCTGCCTGGGAACGCAATCGGGGCAGATGGGAAGTAACTTGGGTGCGGGAGGGGGTGTGCTTTAGTAGAAACCGATCGCCCTGCCGCCAACACCCACGCCGAACCACAGCAACAGCGCCAGGATGCCTGTCAGCATCTGCCGCGCTTTTCCGGCTTCGGCGTTTAGCGTCGGTCGCATCACGATGAAGTGGAACAGCAGCGCTGCGGCGAGCATTCCCATTTTGAAGAAGAAGGGCGGGTTTTCGTAGCACTTCACGGCTTCGGAGCCGAACAGCAGCGCCCCGCTTGCCAGCATGGTCGCGAGGCCCCAGTTGGTGAAGAGGGCCAGGGTGGCCGCCAGCTTTCGCACCGCCAGTTGCTTCAGCCCCGCGCCCATCAGCCGCATGCTGAGCAGCACAATTGAACCCAGGAAGACCGTCAGGGCCAGAATATGCACCGTCTCAATGATGGGAAACAGCACGGTTGAATCGCGAATCATCGCGCTCACCCACAGGGCATCGGCCCACTCGAAGAAGTCTTTTACCGACATATCAGAAGTTGTACGCCATGGTCCGGCCGGCTGCGATCACGCCTGCCCAAAGAACCATTCCCAGGACTCCGGCGAGCCGTGCCCGAAACGGTGGTTTTTCCTGCGTGTCCCACGACCGGATGGACTTGCGCAGGGTCAGCTCAAAGACCAGGGCGTTGATGCCGGCTGCGAGCAGCATGGCTACTTTGATCCGGAAATAGATACTGCCATAGGCCTTCACGGCTTGCGAGGCGAAGAGCAGGATGCCGGTGATGAACATGATTACGAAGCCGACCAGGCTCCACGGCATGATCCGGTTGGAGACTTCAGACACCTTCTCATCCTTCAGGATGAAGCCAGCCAGGCGCAGGTCGATGATCATGAGGGTTCCCACGGAGATGGCGAGCGCCAGCAAATGGGTGCCCTCCACGATGGGGAACATCCACTCCGACTCGCGGAGCGCGGTGGCCCATTGGAGATCCTGGAGCCATTGGCAAAGTTCCTGAAGCATCAACATGTAGAGTCCCGATCATAATACAAAACCGACCTCTCCCACTGGGGAAGAGGCCGGTTTTGGTTTGCTGCGTTTTTGTTTAGAAGTACAGCCGGGCCTGGAGGACGATGATGCGGGGTCCAAGCTGCGGGGCAACGGCACGTCCGAAGTTCACATTACCGACGGCTCCGTTGACGGAGAAGTTGGTTTTGTTGGTCGGATTGCTGATGTTCGCGCTGATCTGCATACGAACGCGGTTGCCATCGCCCCCGGGCCACAGACCGATCGACTTGACGATGGAAATGTTGTCGATGAGGACCGGCGGCTGGCGGAACTTGCTGTTGTACTGAGAGGAGGTTCCGAAGCTGAACTGCGACGGTATCGCGAACGCCGGAGCATTGAAGTACAGGCTGCCGGGGTTGTTGGGGTCGAGTGTCTTGCGGTCCTGACCGGAGATAATGGCGCTGCCGGTGGCGTTGCACATTCTGGCGCTGGTGAAGAGGACGCCGGCACCCAGGGTGTTGGCGCAGTTGAGCGCGAAGAGCGCACCGCTGCGGTAGTTGTGCGTTTCACCGATTGTCCAGCCACCAACGATGGAGTTCAGAACACGGCTCTTGGTGTTGAGGAGCTTCTTACCCGTCCCGAAGGGCAGGTCATAGGTGCTCAGGAAGTTGAACACGTTGGGCTGGTCGAAGGGCAGGTAGCTCTTCGGCTGCGTCAGGTTGTACATATCCTGGGGGTAAACCTGATTCTGCGAGAAGATCTGGCGGAAAGTCAGCAGCCCGAGCGTCTTGGAGCGAACATAAGACGACTGGAACTGCCAGTCACCGAAACGGCGCTGCACCTTGATGGAAGCCGATTCATACCAGGTCTTGCCGAGGCCGCTGTTGCGGGACCAGACGTTCTGGAACTGGGGATACGGGCGCAGAGCCTGTGAGAGGGAACCATTATCCGGGAAGGCAGCATACGGCTTCCTGAAGCCGGCGGCAACCACCGAGGGATCGGTGATGGGCCGACCCAGCAGAGCGGTGGTATTGGCATTGAGGAACGACGGGTTCACCTGGTTGAGGTCGATGGTGGAGTTCAAGCCACGACCGCGGTTACCGGCATAGCCGACTTCGATGAGGAAGCCCTTGATTTCGCGCTGGAGTTCGAGGCTCCAGTTGTAGATACGGGGTGCTCTGCCGAAGGTGGGGCCAAGGTAGTCAACGGAGAGACCGTTACCAACGCTGGGGCCGAGGAACGGAGGAGGCTGATAGCCAACCGGCTTCGGAATACCACCATCCCAGCCAAACGCGGCGTTCAGACCGTCGGGCGAAACCTGATTGAACGAACCGTTGGCACCGAGGGTGCAACCGCAACCACCATTGCTGGTGGCCTGGTAGAAGATACCGCCGCCGCCACGCAGGACGGTCTTGGAGTCTATGCCCCAGGAGAAGCCTGCGGTCGGGCCAAGATTCGTGAAGTCCGTCGGCCAGAATTTCTTCACACCGAGCCGGTTCGGGCCGGCACCGGGGAACACCATGGCACCTGGGTAGTTATTGACGGCCGGATTCGGGGTCGTGAGGCTGACTGAACCCATGGTCGGGGCGGTCCAGTTGTGGGGCACTTCGTAACGGAGGCCCAGGTTCAGGGTCAGGTTCTTACGTACGCGCCAGTTGTCCTGGAAGAAGCCGTTGTAGTACTGGTAGGTGATATTGACGTCCTGCACGGGCGTCGCGGCGGCAGTTGCACTGTCCGGCAAGCCGAGCAGGAAGCTCGCAAACGAGTTGCCGCTGCTGGCAACCGCACCAGGATTGGCGGTCTGTGTCCGGAGGAAGTTGTACTGACCGTTGGTGCCTGCCAGGTCGCTCGCGAAGGTGAACGGGCGGCGATAACCCCAGCCCATCTTAAATTCGTGCTTACCCTTCACGACGGTGAGAGTTTGATCAATCTGGGGGGTGTAGTTGTTCTGACCGCCGTTATTCACTTTGGTCTGACTCATACCCCAGTTTGTGAAGCCATCGATGGCGGCAAACGTAATGTACGGGGTTACGTCGCTGTCGCCCGTGAGGCCCGGGAAGCCGAACTTCGAACCAAAACCAGTCTGGGCCGGCATGAACCACTGCTGCACGGTCGTCGAGTAGCCGAAGGTGGAATGGAGCAGCACGGTGGGTGAGAAGACGAAATCGTGGTTGATGCGGTAGATGTGGGGTTTCTGAAACGTTTGGCCAAGGGCGGTGCCGAGGGGGCCATCAAAGTCCGACTGGGCTCTTACTAACTGTTCATCCCACGACTGCCAGTACGACAAACGGTTGCGGTCGGAGAAGGCATGGTCGATCTTGAAAGCCCAAACGTGATCAGTAACCTGCGACACGTTTACATAGGCATGGTTCGCGTTCGCATTGCTGTTGGTGGGGGCGTTGATGAACGGGATGATGTTGTTCGAAATGCGGCTGAAACGGCTCGTCGGAATTGTGTTACCCGCGAACGGTGTCCGCGTCGCCGTAGAACCAGTCCCGACGGTGGTGGCCGGGTCATAAATGATTTGCGAAATCCCGCTGAAGTTACCAGCGCGCATCGCCGCCGTCTGCACGGTATTCAGAATGGAGGAGGGGTTGGCAGGACGGAGATCGTTGTCATTAGAAAAATAGAAGAATGTTTTGTTGCGACCGTTATAGACCTTCGGAATGTAAACGGGGCCACCGACGCCACCACCGGTCGCATTGAAGCGTTCCTTGGGGCGGAAGCCGGGAGCATTGTTGCGGTTCGAGTTCACGTTCCAGCCAGCGGCATTCCAGATGTCGCGGCGCATGCTGTAAACCCAGGTTCCGTGGATGTCATTGGTGCCGGACTTGGTGGTGAAGATTTCGATACCACCGCCGACACGGCCATATTCAGCCGTGTAGGTGCCGACCAGCAGTTTCACTTCGCTCATGGATTCAGCCGAAGGCGGGTTGAACACCGTGCCACCCGATTCCGGGATCACGTTGCTGGTGCCGTCAATCAGCTGTTCGCGCGAACGGCCCGTGGAACCGGCGATGCTGGTTTCAGCACCCGAGTTCACACCGGCCATGTAGCCGAGGAAGGCGGAGGGACTCTGCAAACCGGCAAACCACATGGGCAGCGTGCGATACATCTTCGGCGTGAGTGACTGACCGCGAATTGCGGAATCGGTATCCAGCAGGGTCTGGTTGGCGACAACTTCCACGCTCTGCTTCACGTCGCCAATTTCCAGCCTCAGGTCAAGGGCCTGGCGTTGAGCGATGAAGATCTGAATCTCACTGCGGACGAGTTTCTTAAAGCCGGCCTTCTCTGCGGTTACAGTCCAGACGCCCGTGGGCACGTTGGGGAATACATACACACCAGCTTCAGACGAGACGGTGTTGAGCTTAATGCCCGTTGCGGAATTGGTGGCTTCGATGGTGGCGCCGGGAACAGCCGCCTGGTTGGCATCCAGAACGTCGCCGGAGAGCGAACCGGTCTGGGCCTGGCCGAATAACATCAGGCTTCCAACGGCGGACAGCACGATGGAGCGGAACAAGAATTTTAGTGTCGGTTTTGCCGAAAACTTTGCGAACATGGCATGGACCTCTTTCCAGCGCAGTGTAGAGGGTTTTTTGTTGCAAAGTCAAGACATTTGGGGCGCTACCAAATATGGAAGATTACTGTCCAGAATCAGTGGAAATGAGGTTACGGAAATCTAACGCTCTCCGCATGTTAGCGTGCCTGATGACGAGCTTTTCGGAGTCCACCGCAGCGTCCAGAAATGGTCCTCCAAAGAGGGGCCATTTTTCATAATTAACCGCTCTGGTATTGATGCTCGGGCTTTGGCCCCAGGTGAATTCCAGTTGCCTGCCGCGGAGCGAGCGCATGCGTACTGAGGGTACGGGGTCGAGGCGGACCTCCAGAGGTAACCTTCTAATTGCTGTAGCAAAGGCCTCCAGGTTTTGGAATTCCGAAACTGCTGCCACCTGAACGATTACTCCGTTGTTCAGATACGGGCTAAAGAGGCGTTTTCCTCCCCCTGCGATTGGCTTCCAGGAGTAGGGTTGCAGAGGTCGGCAGGCGATGTAGGTGGAGGCTCCGCCGCGCAGAAAAATCCAGCCGCTGGGGTCTTCCAGAATCTCGCCGATGTCTTTCGAGAAGAAGCCATTGATGTGGGGGAAGCGGGCTCCGGGCGGAATACTGTAGAGCGCCAGGAGCGTGTCCTCATCCTGGAAGATCTTTTCGTAAGGTGAGCCGCCGAGGATCTTATCCGGCGAATCGTACGTCTTCTTAGAGCGGACCACACCTTCGATGGCGCTGTCGGGGCCGAAGACAAAGTAGGTCTGGAGCTCGTGGACGGAGGAGAAGGGGTGGGTGAAGAAGAGTGTGTTGTGGATGCCACGAGGGTCGGGGACGGACCAGGTCACGTCCCAGGAATGCTCCTGGATGGGTTGCAGGATGCCGCCCTGATCGGAACTGACGGCGTATTCCTTGCGGACGTAGGTGGTTTTGTAGACGGGCCCGTGCAGGTCGTCGTTGAAACGCCAGCGATTGC
>Ga0114970_10001206_pt1 | contig 19327 bp, 24 predicted proteins | sample M_140205_XF_Meta_FD_87030 | JGI IMG/M metagenome (GOLD analysis project Ga0114970, IMG submission 87030) | Freshwater microbial communities from Lake Montjoie, Canada to study carbon cycling - M_140205_XF_MetaG | ecosystem: Environmental > Aquatic > Freshwater > Lake | place: Lake Montjoie... | reverse complement strand
CTGCCAAGGTAAAGACAGCCAACTGCTGCAAATCAATATGCCATCGGTCCTCGCGTCCTTTGAGTTGAGAAGCAGACAATCCGGGTACGTGAGCTAAGGCTTCCAGCACCTCGGGACCGACCTCAAAAGCCCCTATTCCAATGGCGGGACCAATCACCGCAAATAAGGACCCAGGCAGGACGCCATGATCCTGGGCTACCGTTACAGCTCGGGAGAGGATCCCCCCCCCGAGCCCACGCCAGCCCGCATGGACCGCCATCACAAATGGGATATCAGCGCTGGCAAAAAGCACCGGAAGACAATCAGCTGTAGCAATCCCGACAGATGTCCCTGAAGTCATTGTATAAATGCCATCGGCATGGGTCCGATCCGACTCCACAGCCATGGCACTCACCTGGGAAGCACAAATAATTTCCGTACCATGGACTTGCTTGGGATAGATCCAATGAGGAGCTGCCCCATTTTCCATTCCTATCATACCGAAAGATCTAGGGAATCGGGTACACAAGATCGGTTCCGATTTCCATTCCACTTTTTCCAAGATTTCAAACCAGCTCATGGTCATTTTTCCCCTTGTTTTCATGCTTTTCGGCCTTGCAGGTCGATCTACTTTGTGAGAGGCTCTTGCCTTTTCTACCATGAACCATTAACTATTTGCTCATTTTTACCGAAAAGACCCAAAAGGGATGCCCCCTTTTATGGACTTCGACAGGGAACCCGTGAAACAGACTCGGAAAAAACGAAATGCCCATGTCCCGAAAATCATCGGATGGCGAGAGTGGTTCTCTTTGCCTGATTTAGGCATTCAACGCGTGAAGGCCAAAATCGATACAGGCGCTCGCACCTCTTGCTTGCATGCCTATGAAATTGAGGAAGTGCATGAAGGCCGTAAATGGTTTGTTAAATTTAAAGTGCACCCTATGCAACGCAACAGTGAGTATACCGTGAAAGCCAAGGCTGAATTAATCGAAAAGCGATGCATCAAAGACTCTGGAGGGAAAGAAACCTTACGGCCTGTGATTCGTACCCGAATTGTAGCGGGAGATTTGTCATGGGAAATTGAATTAACCTTGATCAGTCGAGATGAAATGGGATTTCGCATGCTCTTAGGCCGCAAGGGGATCAATGAAGATTTCCTGGTACACCCCTCCCAATCCTTTTTACTTACCCCTTTTTCTGAAGGAGAGACAGAATGAAGATTGCAATCCTCTCCCTTGGAGAAAACTTATATTCCACTCGTCGTCTCAAAGAAGCTGCCTCTGAACGAGGTCATGACGTGGAAGTTATCAATTACCTGCGCTGTTACATGAACATTGCCACCCATCGTCCTTCGGTGATTTATGGAGGCCGAGAACTTCTCGATGTGGATGCCATCATCCCACGTATTGGCGCTTCCAATACCTTCTACGGGGCTGCTGTGGTGCGACAGTTCGAGATGATGGGCAAGTACATTCTCAACCGCTCCCAAGCCATTACCCGCTCCCGAGATAAACTGCGCTGTCTCCAAATTTTAGCCAAGCGGGGGATCGGCTTGCCTGTAACAGGCTGTGCCCATTCCACAAAAGACATCGAAGGTCTCATTGAAGTAGCCGGAGGAGCGCCTCTCGTGGTGAAACTCCTCGAAGGAACCCAAGGGATCGGCGTGGTATTAGCAGAAACGAAACAAGCTGCAGGCTCTGTCATTGAAGCGTTCCGAGGGCTGAATGCCAATATCATCGTCCAAGAGTTTATCAAAGAAGCCAGTGGCGCCGACATTCGATGCTTTGTCATTGGAGACCGTGTAGTGGCTGCCATGATGCGCAAAGGCATGGATGGAGAATTCCGTTCGAACCTCCACCGCGGAGGTGCCAGTTCGAAAATCAAGATTACCCCCGAAGAGCGTGCCATTGCTGTACGCGCTTCCAATGCCATGGGATTAAGCGTAGCTGGAGTTGACATTCTCCGTTCGAACCATGGCCCCGTTGTCATGGAAGTTAACTCCTCTCCCGGACTCGAAGGGATCGAGCGCACCACGGGCATCAATATCGCAGAAAAAATCATCGCCCATCTCGAGAAGCAAACCGCTACGAAATCATAGTCATCACTCCGTGATACACTTCTCAAAACCCATTCATATCAAATGAAAAAGGAAAGAGAAGATGATTCTTCGGCTTTGTCTTGTGGCCTCCTGTTTCTTTTCCCTCCCCGTTTTCTCCACCTCGCTGGGTATTTATGAGTCCATTGCGGCAGCGCCCACGCGTCGCCACGTGCTGCTCATCGGCATCGACGGCCTGAGTGGCCTTGGGCTAGAAGAAGTAGGTCCCCCTGTGCTCACCCAATTGATGGAAGAAGGCGCCTATACCCTCCAAGGGAAAAACATGGTGCCTACGGTGAGCTCCCCCAACTGGCGATCCATGATTACAGGCGTCACCCCTTTCCAACACCGAGTATGGAGCAATAATCTGCCCGGAATATGGGTTGGTAATTGGAGCATTCCCACCATTTTTGCCCGCCTACACCGAGAGAAACCCAAAGCCAAGATTGCCATGATCTATGAATGGAAGAATTTCTCCCAATTGGTTGAACTTGGTGTGGCCAATTGGCGTGAAAACCATCCCACCGCGGAGGCTACCACCCAACGAGCCTGTGAGTTGATTCGAACCCAAAAGCCGACCCTGACCTTTGTGCACTTAGATCACGTGGATCACGCAGGTCATGGCTATGGGCATGGGACCCCCCAGTATCGGGAGGCCATTTTATTGGCAGATACCCTCATTGGACAAATGCTGAACGCATTGGAACAAGCGGAGATTTTGGAGGAAACGTTGGTACTCGTTACGGCTGATCACGGCCATTATGGAGCCGGTCACGGGGGAGATACTTATCCAGAAAGAAGTATCCCCGTCATCCTTTGGGGCAAAGGGGTAGCTAAAACTGAATTGCAGCACCAAGTGCGCACCATCGATATCGCTCCCACCATCGCCCTAGCCCTCGGCCTCTCCGACGATGGCCAGATGATGGGACGCCCCATGGTCAATGGCTTTGTGGAATATGCCCACCGACCCCAATCCCCCACCCACACCCTCCAGGTAAAGCCACAGAGCGCTTTTTCCCGAGTCTATACGGACCGGCACAGTGGGGCTCACAAAGATCTGAGTATATGGCGTCCCCTTCCGATAGAAGGCTTCCGTTCCTTGGGGGATGTGGCAAAGGAAGGATATGAGCCCCCCACTTCTCCCGCATGGTTGGTAGAAAATACCGATCCTCTTACAAGAAAGCCTATCGGGTATGAACAAATCTCGAGCTCCTTTACCTTCCAAGCGTTGCAAGCTTTAACATTATGGCATCCCATTTGCCCCTTGGGTTTTATTGGTCTTAGCGACGTGGCAATGTCTTCCTATGGAGAAGAACCCAGTCGGGATCTCATCCGATGCGTGCGAGAATCCATCGCTGCCCCAGGAGAGGCAAAGCTACTCTGGAACAGCACAGGTTCAAAAAGCCTCCCCGAGCGAGGTATCTTCGAGTCTGTGACCTCCAATCCAGATCTTCTCTCGGTGCATGGTTTTGTTACACGAGGGAATCTACTTCAGGCAGGAACCAGCTCCGACTTCGTCGTACTGCAAAAAGCCTGGATCCATGAAGAAGGGGAGAAGTAAGAGTAAACAACTACTTTTTCTTCCCTTTTCCCTCTTCCAAACTATCCCCCACTCGGTCTCCAATTTGAAGACCTGTAATCACAGAATTGCTTAGCTGCTGATACATCTCCTGAGAGGTAGAAGGAGAGTGAGGGATCAATATGGTATTCGTCTTGCTATGAAGGCCCAACTCTTTGAGCGTATCGAAGTACTGTGTCATCAGCATGAGACTCATCACATCGTTGGTTCTCGCATCCTGTACGCTACTCTGGAAATCCGTGAGGGCATCCTTCAATCCATCAATAATGGCACGACGCTGCCCAGCCAATCCTCGGCCTTGTAGAATTTTGCTTTCTGCCTCAGCCTCAGCTTGCTTTACCTTCAGGATTTTCTCCGCTTCCCCTCGCTCCATAGCTGCCATTCGCAGGCGCTGGGCTTCGTTGATCTCGTTCATGGCACTTTTTACTTTGGCATCCGGATTCACATCCGTAACCAAAGCTTTCATGATGTCATACCCGAATTCGGTCATCACCTCTTTCAGCTCATCTCGAATGGCATTGGCAATATCATCTTTTCGTGAAAATACATCATCCAATTTAATGGCAGGCACACGGGCACGCACCACATCAAACACAAAGGCTTGGATCTGCGCTTCTGGTTTTTGCAAAATATAAAAGGCCTCGTACACCTTCCCTGTGAGGATACGATATTGTACCGAAGTCATAATTTGCACAAACACGTTGTCGAGGGTTTTCGTTTCTACGATCAAATCGAGCTGATTGATACGCAAGTTCACCATGCCGCTGATTCGCTCTACAAAAGGAATCTTGATATTAAGTCCCGGTGTGGCTATACGGATAAATTTTCCGAATCGCTCGATAATGGCCGTCGACTGTTGCTCCACCACAAAGAAACTCGTCATGAGCAAGATCACTGCTGGGACTACAAGAAACAAGACCGCTACATAAAACATTTCCATGACATTCTCCTCCATTTAATGGAGGCAGAATAGCATAGAAGACCCAATCTACCAAGCGGTTGCTCACTTGGGCCTCTTTACCACCCAAATCCTACTCTCACCATTCATGATGCTCGTTAGTTCGAATCACCACGGGGGCACTTCGTGCGGTCTCATGCCAATCTGCCACGATCACCAGTTGGCCTGCAGGACCAGTGGAAACCGTTCTTTGTTCCGTGACTTGGGTTTCAAAAATATCCGTATAAAAACGCCATCCCCAAGCAGTTCTACGGCTAAACCCGCTCCCGATTTTTTTGCTAACATCTCTCGGTCCTCTTCGCGTTTCCCCTTGGGTCTCCACTTTATTCACCCTGTTCTCTACCCTTCTAGGCCAGTTGACTGGGTTATCTATACGGGCCTGCTCTACAGCCGCTTGTCGTTGTCGTTCGGCTTCCTGCGCTCTCTGGGCAGCCGCTTGGGCCTCCTGCGCAGCGATTTGTCGTTGTCGCTCAGCTTCCCTCGCCCTTCTAGACTCGATTTCCGCTTGGATCTGAGCTTGATGCTTCAGAGATTTTTCATTCATTTGCTCAGAAATCGTTAGCAAAGCGGCATCGTATTGGGCTGTAGAGAGCGGACGAAGGAGTTCGAGCAGAGAATCTTCCTGAATGCTCACCAGAAAAGAACTGGATATCTGTTGGAGGAGGGTGATTTTTGTATCCAACTCTACATCAGAAACTTGACTTAGATCCCCTTGTAAGGCCTGATCGAATAATCGATCGGAGACAAGGAACATGGCATGCTCACACAGGCCCTGCAAATGCTGACTTTCAGCTGCCGTATACAAACTATCTACGGAAACATTTGCAATGGGAATGGATTGCGCCGCGAGGACTCTCTTCAAGATATCATCCGCTTCCGGCAGTACCTCATCCGTTTTTGGCTCAGACATAATCGCAATTCGATCCTCCCACTTGTCTAAGAGCCCTGGCTCTACGCTTGCCTCGATAAGACCTATATCACCCAATCCGAAACGAGCCTTTGTGATCAGTAGCGCACTCATGGGGAAAATATCTACGCCTGGAATCAGTTGTTGAATGCTTTGCAAAAAATCTTTTAATAAAGCTCCCCTCGCTGCAAGGATTTCATCGCGACTCACCACAAACAGAATTCGAGCACTGGCAGCCTGCTCCAAGATTTGCTTAATAAAAGCAGCTACCAGCAAGGCCTGCGGGGTACCTCGCGTATCTTGCAACCCGGGCATGTCAAAAAACACGTGATTGTCGAGTAGAAAGGCGCGAGGTAAGACGGTCACTGAAGTTCCGCCTCCCCCAATCTCCATGGCTTGGGGATGGCTGGAATCTTCTAGAACAATCGTGCCATTGGGGCCGGGAATGAGAGGCACATTAGAAAGTAAATTGCTGAGGGTGGTTTTCCCTGAGCCCGTATTTCCAACCAAAATGACGACTTCTCTTCGTTTTCCAATATCCAGCAAATCTTTATTTTTTCCGATGTGTTCCGCAAAGAGAGTGGAGATTTTTTCCACCTCCACACTGCGCACATAGGCAGGGGGTGGCACATCACCTGCTAACCCAATTATTGCATGAGGAAAAATAAAAAAAGGCAGCAGCAGTCGTTTCGTAAAAATCACAGAACATTCCTTTTCTTGTAAGTTCTCAAGAGAACTTTGACCATGTGAGTGCATCCCCACGCAAGTAACGCCCGGTTGTTACTCGCAGCTGAGGGGATAGCGAAGTCATATGGCGCTGTCAAGAAAAGGCAGAGGATTTTTCGTTATACTTATAACCGCAGGCTATTTTTTGGTGATTTCCAGATAAGTATTTTTGATGATGTTTATTCTGCTGTATTTACAACTGGTGTAGGCGGCACATAATCAGAACGAAATCCTCTTTTTGCATGAAGAGCTTCCAGTTTGGCTCCCTCCTCAGACAAGACTTGCAAATACTCAAAAGTTGGAAAAACTAATGGATCGAGTGGGTGAGAGACCGGGTACACCTCTCCCTTGTTACTCTCCCTCTTTGCTGCCATATACTCCACTCGGCACTGCTTCCACTGCGCAATCAATTCTGGCCACCTCTTCAACAGCTGAGGAATAGCCATCAAAAGTTGAAAATCTTTCTCCGTCATTTCAACACCAGGGATTTCTTTCCATAAAGAATAGGGAAATCGCAGTGAGACTTCGTAGGTGGCCAACGCATCTTGCAAAATAGAGACGACATTCGAGCATTGAAGGTGCTGTTCCAATCGAGTCAACTCACGAAGTGAGATTTCCACTTCTGACCGAAGAGGAAAAACCTTTTTTGTACGAAATATCTCAATTTCCGATTCGATCTGAAGCAATACTTTCAAGGCATCATCATAGAAATATGTACGTAGCCACGACAACAAGTATTCCGTCATCCCAACAGAAACCTCCAGCGTATCCTTTGGTACATTTGCCTGTAAAACCTGTGCTTGAGCTGTTCGAAAAGCAAGCAAACCCTGCTGAAAGTCCCCGTAGGTATATCGAAGGAGAATGGCATCTCGCTGTGCCTTCTTCCATTCTGGCTCTGGTGCTACCAACTCAGTTGACGAGGCATCACGAGTTTTCAACCTTTCAAACTCTTCTGCTAACTTGGCCTGTTTCCTCTGACAAAAAGCCTCGTATTCTTTTGCTTCCAGTTTTTCACGTTGTACCCTTTTCTCCTCGGCTTTCTTAGCTTGCACCTGCTTGAATTGTTCGTCTTCTATTTCCTCTGCTACGACCAAATCCGCTTCCGAAAGTAATTGAATTGCTGTCTGCAAAACATCTCTTCTCGCAAGAATTTTTTTCCGCGCTGCTAGCAGAAATGGTATATTCACTGACTCAATCAATTTACAATGCTTAAACCAGCGCTCCTCATCCATGGAATCAAAATCCTTTTTTTTCAAGAGAACTTCCAGGGCTTCTTCATCCACTGCTAACGCCTGATACCGATTTACTAGTTCAGGCAACTGAATATCTACCCACGTTTTAACGGCGCTGTAGAATGTGAATATATTCTCCGCAGGCCGCATTTCTTCCAAATTATTTTGCATAAGCGAATTAAGATCCATATCTTTCGCACAGGGAGGGCCCACAGAGAGTTGAACAGCCCATGCGGCTTGTAAAATCATCTCCTGTGTCACAGATACCCGACTCAGATAGGGCAGAAGAAGCCCACGGGTTTCTTCTATTTGCGCCTCTACCTGAGCCTCTGAGGAAAGAAACAAGGTTTTCCAATACCCGGTCATCAAAATCAACCGCATACGATACATTTCCTGATCCCCATCAAATTCGGCCCTCCCAATAGCAGGCTCTGCCACAAGGGGGAAAAATTGTTGGAAGACATCAAAATAAGTATGAGGTCCCTCTTTCCCTTTGACCATGGATCGAGTCAAATGAGTGCGTATACTCAGCGCCCCCTCTGTTTGAAGCAACAAGGCGACACGAGCAAAAATATCTCCAATTTGGGGCACAATTTTCACGCCATGGGCCGCTTCATCATAAGAAAATTTGACGGCTTTCAAGTGAGCTGGCACCACTTTTTTGATTTGGGCGCTGGTTATCTTTGAAAAAGTCATCCAAAGCTGGAGAAAAGAAAATGCCTCCGCCAGCTGAGCAGAAATTAAAACCGAATTACCTACCCCTGGACGGAGAGGACGCTTGGTAAGCGCCATATCCGCTGCTAGTAGCAGATATATTTTGAACTGACTCAAGTAGTCACTCGCTCTTCCCAAAAACTGCGCTTGAAGCTCTGTTAACGCCATATCTGGATTCTGCATCAGCTCAAGCTGCGCAAGAAAAACATTTTGAAAATCATGAACTCCCTCATATAGAAGCGTATCAAATTTTTGTGCCTGGGCCATGCGCCACCAGTTCACCCGAGGGCTTTGAGTCAATCCCCCATAAATGCGTTCAACCTCCTCAAATTTCAGTACGAAAGTAGAAGCAATGAGACCGCGTGTCGCCCCCAAAGCAGCGTCCTTTACCGCTTTTCTGTTCGCGTTATTCCGATTTCTTCTACCCGCTTCTGCAGAGAAAGAAAGGGAGAAGCAAAGAAACATCCATATCCAACGTTTCATATACATATATACTCCAGTGATGAGATGAAGAGGAGGTTGTCCATAAATTAGAGAGATTTTGCAAGGAAATTCCAATCTAAAAAACCCGCCAAAGTGCGCTATACTTATCACCTCCATCACACTTCAACAAAGGATCCAATATGAAAGCAAATCACGTGGTAGCCGCAACAATCTTAGCTCTTGGCATTTCAAGCGCTGGTGGCTTTGTGTACAAAGGAATCACCTATTTCAAACGATTTGAGAGAGCTGTGGAGGTCAAAGGCTTGGCAGAAAGAATGGTTAAAGCCACCGATGCCACATGGATTCTTTCCTATGCTATAGGTGGGGATGACATCAGGATCATCAATACCTCTGCTGCATCGGCTCAACAAGAGATTCGAAAGTTTTTAGTCATCCAAGGATTTGAAGAAAAAGAAATTCAAAAAAACCCTTTGCAACTCACAGATAAACAAACCGATACCTATGCAAAGAAATCTGGACTTCGATATGCGGCCCATGGAAGTTTCCTTATCACAAGCAAACGAGTGGACCTCGTCACCCAAATTTCGGAAAAAACCGATGAACTACTCCATGCGGGAGTCATCATCGATGGCAGCATGATCAACTACTACTTCAGCGAGCTCAATGCCATCAAGCCAGATATGCTTAAAGAGTCCATCTTAAATGCACAAGAGGCAGCCAAAAGCTTTGCTGTGCATGCTAATGCCACCTTGGGTGCTATTAAATCAGCTTCCCAAGGCAAATTCTCTATTGAAAGCCCTACTTCAGAATATGACAATGGCACATCGATTATGAAGAAAGTGCGGGTGGTAAGTCAGGTGAGTTATTTTATTGAATAAAAAAACCCCTCCTTGCTAAAGGGGGGAGGTCCTAGCAAGAAGGGGTCTGGGGAAAAAAACTGCCTGTGCCCCGAAGGGGTACGCAGCTGGTCCCCCAACTAGAAATTATTCAGCAGAAGGCACTTCCGTAGCTACAGGCGCACGACTGGCCTTCACTTCGAGATAATCGACCAATTCCAACTGACACATCTCAGCACCATCACCGGCTCGTGGACCAAATCGAAGAATCCGAGTGTACCCACCTGGACGATCCTTGAATCGTACAGCCAAGTCACCAAATACAATCTTACCTGCATCGTTGCCAAAGAGCTTTTGCTCCACTTGACGACGAGCATGCAAGGTACCCTTTTTGCCCAGGGTAATCATCTTTTCTACGATCCCGCGAAGTTCTTTCGCCTTGGGAACGGTGGTACGAATGGCGCCATGCTCAATGAAAGAGGTTGCCATGTTGCGTAGCATCAACATTCTGTGGGCAGTAACCCGTCCGAGTTTTCGGTAGCCGTTTCTATGTCTCATGTCTTTTTCCTATCTTACAATCTTAAAGCTTCTGTGGGTTAATCCTGGGGAGTGTCTTGCTTACGCAATACGGATGGATCAAACCCTTCGATTTTCATCCCCAAGGAAAGTCCCATTTCCACCAAGATATCTTTGATTTCATTCAATGATTTTCGACCAAAATTCTTGGTCTTGAGCATTTCATTTTCTGTCTTCGTTACCAATTCACCGATGTAACGGATATTGGCATTTTCCAGACAGTTGGCAGCTCGTACGCTCAGTTCCAACGCATCAACCGTTTTGAACAAGTGTTCGTTCAACTTGGGTGTTTCGAGACTGGACTCTCGTACGTTTTCAATCTCATCCGTTTCATCGAAGTTGATGAAAGTCGTAAGTTGCTCTTTCAAGATCTTCGCAGCGTATGCGACTGCATCATCTGGACGCACAGCCCCGTTGGTCCATACTTCCAGTGTCAAACGGTCATAGTCCGTATCTTGTCCTACCCGTGCGTTTTGCACGTTATAGGCTACCCGACGGATCGGCGCAAACACGGCATCCACGGGAATGAATCCCACAGGCATGTTTTCATCACGATTGCGCTCAGCCGGTACATATCCACGACCGTGACGAACAATCATTTCCCCGTTCAATTTAGAGTCCGCACTCAAAGTACAGATCAATTGATCCGGGTTTAAAATTTCCACATCCCCATTGGTAATAATATCCTTGGCAGTAACTACCCGAGGACCTTCTACCTGAAGTCGAATCATGGCATCTCGTTCACCCAAAAAGCGAAGATTCACTTTTTTGATGTTCAAAATAATATCGGTAACATCTTCTTTCACACCAGAGATGGTGGAAAATTCATGCTCCACATGATCAAAACGCACGGCCACCACAGCGGCACCGTTGAGACTGGACAACAAGGTTCTGCGCAAAGAGTTACCCAAAGTGAGTCCGTAGCCTCTCTCTAAAGGCTTGGCAATAAACTTGCCGTAGGTGCTCTCTACCTTTATGGCCTCTAACGCCTTCGGCTTAATTAAATCTCTCCAATTACGATGCATAAATGCGGTGCTCCCTTGGCTTTATCTATATCGTGCGTTGTTCATATGGCATGGTGTTGATGTTCGGCAGCTTGCCACGAGAGTACCATGATACCACCCACTGGAACAATCCCCAGCAGGTACCTCTCGCTATAGAGTCAGGGTCAATCCCCAACTACACTCTACGACGCTTTGGAGGTCTGCATCCATTGTGCGGCACTGGAGTTACATCTTTAATCATGGCAATCTTAAGTCCACTACCACCGATGGCACGTACAGCACTTTCACGTCCAGATCCAGGTCCGTTTACCAAAACGGTAACCGTCTTCACTCCCATATCCACCGCTTTTTTCGCACACTCTTCCGCAGCTACTTGCGCTGCGAATGGGGTGCTCTTACGAGAACCTTTGAAGCCCTTGCCGCCAGCTGTGGCCCAGCAAAGAACATCTCCGTTCACATCGGATATGGAAATAATCGTGTTGTTAAATGTCGTTTGGACATGAGCAACGCCGACTGGAACGTTCTTCTTGACCTTTTTTTTCTTAACTGCTTTGACTACCACGTCTGATATTCCCCTATAACGACCTTCGTCGCGTTATTTCGTTGCTTTTTTCTTGTTGGCAACCGTTTTTCTCGGTCCCTTACGTGTACGAGCATTGGTCTTCGTTCGTTGCCCACGTACCGGCAATCCGTTTCGATGACGCAATCCGCGGTAGTTCCCCAAGTCGATCAATCTTTTGATGTTCAGGGCGATCTCACGACGCAAGTCCCCTTCCACCACGTGATCTGTATCAATGATCTTACGCAAATCATTGATGGCTTGTTGATCCAGGTCGCTTGCTTTCATCGTAGAAGAAATCCCAGACTTCTCTACAATTTGTGCGGCCGTTTTTGCACCGATGCCGTAAATTTCTGTCAATGCAATGTCTACTCGTTTGTGACCAGGTAGATCGACTCCAGCTATTCTCGCCATTTCTCATATCCTTACTGATGCAAACCCCTGCTTCTCTCTAGACAGGTGTTGCAAGGGGTTTTCTAGCCTTGACGTTGTTTATGTTTTGCTGTGGGACAAATCACACGCACTACGCCGTGTCTTTTGATAACTTTGCACTTGTCGCACATGGGCTTTACGCTGGCTCGTACTTTCATAACGCTATCCTCTAATTCTTCGATCGATATGTAATGCGACCCCGTTTTAGGTCGTACGGGGAGATTTCGATTTTGACCTTATCACCTGGCAAAATTCGGATAAAATGCATCCGCATCTTTCCACTGATGTGCGCGAGCACCTCGTGACCATTCTCCAATGCCACTTTAAACATAGCATTGGGCAACGGTTCCAAGACCGTACCTTCACACTCAATTACATCTTCTTTTGCCACTTCAACTTCTTCCTTTTGATATGGCCCCTAAACGGCGAAAAGTACAACAGATTGCCGGGGCAATCAAGTCTTTTTCCTTGCCATCATTCGGTTTGACGAGGCGTGTTTGCAACCGACTGGATTTTTTCCCAAATATCTGTGAGCCGCGAACATACCGTTTCTACGGATCCGTCCGCCTGAACATCATAGCAAAGGCCCTGTTTTCGATAAAAATCCCGTACGGGCGCTGTTTCCCGCTCATAGATGGCCAGGCGAACCCGAATGCGGTCCTCCCGATCATCCTCTCGCTGAACCAGAGCACTCCCCGGACAGTCATCACAACTTCCTGATATTTTGGGAGGATGAGTCACCACATGGTAAATCCGCTTGCAAGTCGGACATAACCGCCGACCTGACAACCGTTCGATCAAAGCTGCTTCATCCACCACCAGATGGAAGACAGCCCCCACCTGAGCCGGAAAAAACGTGTCCAAGGCTTCCGCCTGAGCCACATTGCGAGGGTAGCCATCCAATAGGATCTCTTGATCCCCGGCTTCTTCAATCCCCCCTCTCACCAATTCCAACAAAATCTCATCCGACACCAAGTGCCCAGCATCTACCACCGACTGGATTTTCTTTCCCAGTGGGGTCCCTGTCTGAATGTGCCGACGGAGCATATCCCCCGTCGACAGTTTGCACATCTGATGCCGCTCTTTCAACAAGTCCCCCTGGGTGCCTTTTCCAGCCCCAGGTGGACCAAACAATATCCACAACTTCATGGTACGATTCGATTCCTCAGCCTCTGCGCGGGCGAATGGTACCTTGCTTCAAGAAAGCTTCATACCGCAATGATTGACGATGGGCTTCGATCTGTCGGAAGGTCTCTAAGGCTACCCCGACCACGATGAGCAAGCTAGTACCCCCAAAGTAGAACTGTACATTGAACTTGCTAGATAAAATAGAAGGCAAGACACAGATGGCGGAAAGATAAATCCCCCCAGCCAAGGTCAAGCGATTCAAAATTTTATGCAAATACTCTGCTGTACGAGGCCCTGGACGAATACCAGGAATGAATCCCCCGTGTTTCTTAATATTTTCCGCTACATCATCCGCCTTGAAGGAAATTGCGGTATAGAAGTAGGCAAAGAAAATAATCAAAGAAACATACACCGCATTATACGCCCATTCGCCTGGTCGAAAGACCGTAGCGATGAACTCAGCCAAAGGGCTCGAAGGCGCCAATGATGCGATCGTAATAGGGAATTGCAACAAGGAACTGGCAAAAATGGGAGGAATCACACCGGCTGTGTTCAAGCGAATCGGCAGATGGGTGGACTGGCCCCCGTAAATCTGACGTCCCACTTGCCGCTTGGCATACTGAACGGGAATTTGTCTGGCCCCCTGTTCCACCAACACCACGCCGGCTACCACGCAGACACAGATGAAGGCGATGAGGACGATCCGGAACAAGTCCATTTGTCGCTCAGTATACATGGAGTAGGTATTCCCAATCACACCGGGTAAGCTGGCCACAATCCCCGCAAAAATGATCAGGGAAATCCCGTTACCCACGCCTCGTTCGGTGATCTGCTCGCCCAACCACATGACGAAGGCCGTTCCCGCTGTAAGGGAAAGCACTGTCAATAGACGCCATCCCAAGCCTCCCGTGATGACCAAGTTGGTCCCGGCAAATTGGGAGTGCTCAAGGGTATTGGAAATCATATACCCTTGAATCAAAGCCAACACCACGGTCCCATAGCGAGTATACTGGGTAATCTTGCGACGCCCGGCGTCTCCTTCCTTAGAAAGAGTCTCAAAATAGGGGACTACGACGGTCAATAGCTGGGAAATAATCGAAGCGGAAATGTACGGCATTACCCCAAGGGCAAATACGCTGAAGTTTTGAAGGGCGCCCCCTGAAAACATGTTAAACATGCCGAACAGGTTGGCTCCCTGGGTGCGGAAAAACTCACCGAGAGCCACGGTGTCCACGCCGGGGATGGGGACATGAACCCCAATCCGGTAACAACCGAGGAAAAACAGGGTGAACAATATTTTTTTCTGAAGATGATTAACCTTACCTTCCGGTAATTTCTGAATCGAAGACGCCAAAGCTAATCCTCCTTCGCGGTTCCACCTGATTTCTCAATTGCCCCTTTGGCACCACTCGTAAACTGATCCGCAACAACGTTCAGCTTTCGATCCAACGGCTGATTTCCGATGATTTTCAACGGAAATTTTAGGGTTTTAATCACACGGTGCTTGTACAAGTATTCCTTGTCCAAGGCTGTTACTGCAGTATCATTGGCGCAAATACGAAGAATATCCCGCATAGAAACCACAGAGAACTCTCTTTGAGGTCCTGTAAATCCACGCTTAGGGATACGTCTGTACAAAGGTGTTTGACCCCCTTCGTAGGCAACCCCAGGAGATCCGCTCTTACGAGCCTTCTGTCCTTTATGCCCTTTACCGGCTGTCTTACCCAGCCCGCTTCCGATCCCGCGGCCGAGTCGCTTCCGCTTTGTGCGGGAGCCACTGGCTGGGCTTAAGTTTCCAAGATTTTTCATGTCGCTTCCGTTCCTATCTCTTGTCTATGGTATCAGGCAGAACCCAAACGATCTGGTCTTCGCCATTTATTTCGCGATGAGCTCGTACTCGACCAAATGTTTCACTTTATTGATCATACCGCGTATGCAGTTGTTGTCATTGTGAATTTTTTCTTTGCCGATGCGGGTGAGACCCAATCCACGAACCACCAACCGAATTTTCTTCGGTTCGGTGATCAAACTACGCACTTGCTTGACTCGAATCTTCATATCACACCCACCCTATTTCTTCGCTGCTTTTCCGCGAATCTGTTGCACTTCAGAAGGTTGGCGACCCAACTTCGCTGCGTACTGATTCAAGGAAAGCAACTGAGTCAATCCATCCATCGTAGCACGAACCACGTTGTGCCCGTTCTTAGAGCCGTGGATCTTGCACACGATATCACTGATACCGGCCAACTCCACGATAATCCGCACAGGCCCCCCCGCGATCAAGCCTTTACCAGACTTTGCCGGGAACATCTGTACCATGGAGGCGCCATAGCGGCCTTCCACTTCAAAAGGGATGCTACCATCCATCTTTTCAATGTGGACCATGTTTTTCTTGGCTTGTTCAGATGCCTTTTTAATTGCATCCGGCACTTCGCCCGCTTTACCGACGCCAAAGCCTACTTTGCTTTTGGAATCACCCACCACAACCAATGCGCTAAAGCTGAACCGACGTCCACCTTTAACCACTTTTGCGACACGGCTTACGGCGATGACGCGGTCCTGGATGCCACCCTCTGTTGTCTCTTTTGCTGCTACTGTACTCAAAACTCAAACCCCTTAGAAAGTCAATCCGCCTTCTCGCGCGCCATCTGCGAGGGCTTTGATACGCCCGTGGTACATATTCCCGTTTTTATCAAACACAACTTTGGTAATCTTCTTATCCAAACAACGTTGGGCAAGTGTCTTCCCAATAGTTCCACATGCCTCTACAGTAGAGGACCCATGGGCACCGTGCTCAAAAGAGCTGATGGAAACCATGGTGTGACCCGTTGTGTCATCGATGACCTGTGCGTACACATGCATCGCAGACCGAAACACAGAAAGACGGGGACGCTCTGTCGTACCAGAAATCTTCTTGCGGATCCGGTTCTTTCTGCGCAATTTCAACGCATGTTTATCGCCAGCTTTTGTATGCTTCTTCATAATATCAACCTATGCTCTGCTACTTCTTACCAGCAGCCTTTCCTACCTTGGTTATGATCTGTTCATCAGAGTATCGAACCCCTTTTCCATGGTAGGGCTCTGGCTTCCGATAGGCACGAATATTGGCAGCGGTTTGACCCACCAACTCTTTATCCGCTCCGGTGATGCTCACCTGAGTTTGCTTCTCAACAGCTACCTGCAATCCCTTAGGAATTGGATGCACCACAGGATGAGAAAAACCCAACGTAAGTTGCAAGTCATTCCCCTGAAGCGCAGCCCGGTATCCAACCCCGATCAAGGTCAAGTTCTTGGTAAATCCTTGAGAAACCCCAACCACCATGTTGTTCACTAGACTACGTACCAGTCCATGGTATTTCCCATGTTCCTTGCAGTCCGGCTCTTTTGGCACGATGGTAAGGTGTTGTCCGTCTTTCTCCACACGCATGGTGGGATGGATGTCCCGATGCAACTGCCCTTTTGGTCCTTTAACGGTCACAGATTGATCTTTAATCTGGACGTCAACGCCGGTGGGGATCTCTATAATTTTTTTACCGATTCTCGACATCGTATTCCTTGACCTCTATCTCTTGATATTCCGGCGTTTGATTAATAAATAGAGCACAAGTACTCGCCACCCAAACCAGCAGCGCGCGCTTGACGGCAAGTCATCACTCCCTTGGAAGTAGACAAAATACCGATACCAAAACCGTTCTTTATATAAGGAATGCGCTCAACACCGACGTAAAAACGACGGGCTGGACGACTCCAGCGACGAATGCCTGTAATTACACCGTCTAAGCAGGTTTCATCCTGATATTTCAGTGCAATTTTGATCATGCCCTGCTTGTCGTCACGTACACATTTGTACGCGCGCAAGTAGCCCTCTTGATGAAACAAATGCACGATGGCGATTTTCATCTTAGAAGCTGGCACGCTGACCACTTCGTGACCCGCTTTTTGCGCATTGCGGATGCGGGTCAATAAGTCTGCGATTGGATCTACTACGTTCATTTTCTTACTCTATTATCAAGTTGTTATCTACCAAGAAGCCTTGGTTACCCCAGGCAAAAGTCCATTCAATGCCATATTGCGAAAGCAAATCCGGCAAAGACTAAATTTACGATAGACGGCCTTTGGTCTACCACATTTGAAGCATCGTGTATATGCCCGAGTGGAAAATTTTGGCTTTTTATTTGATTTTTCTATTAAAGATTTCCTAGCCAAGTCTCACTGCTCCTTTCCGGTTATTTTGCTCTGAAGGGGAAATTGAATTTGCTCAACAATTGCTTACCTTGTGGGTCATTCGTAGCTGAAGTCACGATGGTGATCCCAACTCCGCGAATGGTATCCACTTTATCGTAATCAATCTCAGGAAACACGATGTGTTCCTTGATCCCCAGTGAGTAGTTGCCTCGTCCATCGAAGCCTTTTGTAGAGTATCCACGAAAGTCACGAATCCGAGGAATCGCAATATTAATCAAACGGTCGAGGAATTCATACATGCGCTCGCCCCGAAGCGTAACGGCACACCCGATGGGCATCCCTTCCCGCAACTTGAACCCAGCAATACTCTTCTTCGCTTTCGTCATCATTGGTTTTTGACCAGCAATTTCCGTAAGATCACGAGTGGCAGCTTCGAGAATTTTTACGTTCTGTACGGCTTGACCTTGGCTGATGTTGATTACAACCTTCGTGATTTTAGGAATCTGCATGACATTCTTCAGATCTAGCTCTTTCTGCAGATCTGCGACACTGTCTTTATACACTTTTAACAAACGAGGCACATAACTCACTGTATTTCTCCAATATCTGGCGCAAGACCCCAAAGTAGGTCAAGCTAAGCATACACAATCTAAGATCCTACAAAACCTCAGGAGCCAAGGAAGCGATTCGAATGAATCCTTTTCCCCGTACTTCACGAGAGATAGGTCCGAAAATCCGGGTTCCTACTGGCTCATTATCCTTGCCCTTAATCAGGACGCAGGCATTTTCATCGAACCGGATGGTGCTACCATCTTGACGGTTGATGGGAGACTTCGTTCGTACAATCACAGCCTTATGAACCGTTCCTTTTTTCACTTTGCTGCTTGGAATGGCCTCTTTAATGGAAACGACGATGATGTCACCGACGCTTGCGGACAATCGCTTGCTACCGCCCAAAACCTTGATGCACTTTACTTGCTTGGCACCTGAATTATCCCCAGTCTTTAAGACTGATTCCATCTGAATCATTGCTCACCCCGACTCTCAATGCGTTCTAGAACAAATGTCTTTCGCTTGCTCAAGGGGCGGCAAGAAGAAACGGAAACAATATCGCCCACTTTCGTGAGATTTTGTTCATCGTGGAACATCAGTCTAGCTGTGCGTTTCACGTATTTATCGGCAATGGGATGCTTAATCAATCGCTCGACCAATCCAACACGGGATTGTTGCATCTTATCGCTGACCACCTTGCAAGTAATGAGTTTTTTCTTTGTTTCCATTTTCTTCTTCCCGAGCTCCCTGGCTATGCGTTGGCTGGGGCTTGTTGTAACAGTTCGGACTGCGCTGTCAAGACTCTTGCCACATTCTTCTTGATATTCCGTATCTTACCTACGTGCACTTTTTTGTCGGTGTGTACATCCATCCGAATCATCGCTAACTCGCGACGCAAATCCTTCTCCGTTTCCCGAAGACGAGTTGCATCATACGTTTTAATGTCAGCTTTTGAAAGCTTTTCGATTTCCATTTTTATATTCCTACCCTAAAAGCCATGGATCATCTGCTTGAATCAACAATCGAGTCTTAATAGGCAACTTTGCAGCTGCCAATGTAAGCGCTTCAACGGCTACCGCCTTGTCCACGCCCCCGATTTCATACAAAATTCTACCGGGTTGGACTTTGGCTGCATAGTGATCCACAGCCCCTTTACCTTTTCCCATCCGTACTTCCAATGGCTTTTTGCTCACTGGTACATCCGGGAAAATCTTAATCCACACCTGACCACCCCGTTTGGTCTTCCGGGTGAGGGCAATACGAGCGGCTTCGATTTGACGAGAAGTGATACGTCCACTTTCAAGCGCCATCAAGCCAACTTGTCCGTAAGCCAACTCATTTCCCACCTGGGCATTCCCACGGATCCGGCCTTTTTGTACCTTTCGGTACTTCATTTTCTTGGGAGATAACATTGTATATTT
>Ga0114970_10001203_pt1 | contig 19344 bp, 24 predicted proteins | sample M_140205_XF_Meta_FD_87030 | JGI IMG/M metagenome (GOLD analysis project Ga0114970, IMG submission 87030) | Freshwater microbial communities from Lake Montjoie, Canada to study carbon cycling - M_140205_XF_MetaG | ecosystem: Environmental > Aquatic > Freshwater > Lake | place: Lake Montjoie... | reverse complement strand
GCAGCTTCTGGTTCACCTAGATCAGCAGCAGCAGCATCAAACTCATCACCACCTCAACCGGCAGCGGCGCCTAGATCATCGGCTGCGGCACCTAGATCATCAGCAGCACCCATTGCATCGGCAGCCGGAGCTTGTGCTTGTCCAGTGACAACACCAAGAGCTTGATCTAATTGTTGTTTAGTACCTTGCAAGTTCTGCATCAATCCGCTTAGAGCAGCAGTAGCATCATTGTTGAATTGGGCTGCTTGATCAATACCAACTTGGTTCTTGATTGAGTCAACCAATGCTGGAAGTTCTTTGAACTGTAGTTCGCTTACATCTTCCAACATGCCTTGCATTTTGTCAACCATGTCTTGTGCAGCCAACACCACTTGAGCTTGTTGTACTTCGCTCTCTGTTAGTCTACGGCCGTTACGACGGTTTTCCATAGTAGGCATATTCATTTGTTGAGTCAATGACATTTTTTGCTGTTGTAATTGTTTGATCTGTTCATCTGTTGATTTGATTTGATCTTGCAATTGTTTTTTTCTTTCTCCTGCTTGTGCAGAAGATAATGCAGCCTGTTGTGCAGGATTAACTGCCGGCGAACCAATTGGTGCCATAGCATCAAGTTCCATTAGTCTAGAAGACAATGCTTGTTCCATCATCACAGCTTTGATATAAGCAGGGCTTTGCTCGCTTTGATAGAACGAAGGCTTAGACCTGTACTCTTTGACCAGTTGACGCACACGGCGTAGTTGTTTAACAGTTTGACTTTCGGTCAAATGATCAAACTTTATACGCTGGTCAAAAAAGCTCTCAAATACTTTTGAGACTTGTGTAGTATTGCGGCGTGGTGCCAGTTCTTGCAGTTTCATTTCGTAAATCCTCGAAGTTGCCAGTATTTAGCCGAATTAATACATTTTGATAATTCATTTTCTACGGCCTGGCTTTGGTCTTGCCGTCTGGAAACTTTGGTTTCCACTGTTTCTAAAAAACTCCCGCCATGTCGACGTGCAACACCGAGACGTCCTTGAATGTCGTTTCTTAGCCTAGTGGCGTTTAAATCCAATTGATAAATCTCTTTTGCCAGGTTAAGTTGATTGTTTTTATCTGCTATGCACCAGGCAAGAGCACTTTTTGCTGAGCCAAATTGGCCAATCCATCCAGTGGTTACTTCAACTTGATAACCTTGTGATACTCGATGTATTGTGTATTTGCCAAACACTCTGTATTGGTTGCCTTCGTCAATGATCACATTGTCAATTAAAATAGGCAATTCACGTTCAGCCAACCGGGCTAATTTGTCACTGGTTTTCATTTGAATACGTAGTTAGACAACAACCAACCCACTGTGGCTATCAAAAATCCAATAATACCAATGCCCCAACCAATCAGTTGATCATTGCGTTTTTGTGTAATACCAGATATCATACCTTTGAGTTCATCGATACCAGAAGTCAGCTGGGAAATTTTACCCTCCAATGTTTCTAGTTTGGTTTCTAGGAACTTGTATCTTTCGGCGCATAACTCAACATGTGCTTCCAGACTTTTCTTTTCAATATCAGTGGTATCCATATAATTCCTTATGAGTTATTTATTTTATATTTCTTTAAAGAATACATTGACATCTGGTAACAAACTGCCTGTCACGAGCTGAAACGAATCAAGGTTGTCCAGCATAGGAACACCTGCGGCTGCTGCTTTTAGTAGACCTAGTGAGTCATCTCCTGTTGAAAACACACCCTCAAACTCAGTATCAAATTCAAAACTCCATTGATCATTTTCACGTTCGGCGGAAGACAAGTTCATGGGTTGTGTATAGAGATTTACTATCTGCATTAGTGTTTCATAGTTGCGCTGTTGGTTTCTGCTGTGAAGCCATGCTGACTCGCTATCAATTAGTTGTTGAGCACGATCTCTAAAAGGTAATTGTGCAGCTTTGTAATGCCCAGTTACACCTGTTGTAGTGCAATCAAATGTAGTGGAGATGCGAATTCTAGTAGCCATGAGATATTTACGGCCAACAAAAAACCCCGGAAAGTTTCCGAGGTCTTTGTAATCAAATTAGATCTGATTAGGAAGTAGCTAGTTTGAAGCCAATTGCAACGCCTGTTGAACTAGCAGCACCATTGGTACCAGCAACGTTAGCTGTTTGAGCAGCAGTCAAGATTGAAGCGTTAGTGAAAGCACCAGTTGGGTACACACCCAAGCTGATTTGAACGCCGTCAACTTGGTACATAGCAACAGTGCTAGTTTGTTGAATAGCACGGATAACGTTAGCAACGTAACCGTTAACACCTTGCAGAGTTGCGTTGGTGTTAGCGCAAGTGATCTGGAAGAAGTCTAGTTTAGGACCTGCTAGGTTAACAGGTGTAGCAGAAGTAGATGTGCTTGGAGCAATTGGACCATTGAGTGTGTCAATTGCAAATACCGGTTGTGCATCACCGTTAGCTGGAGCGTAATATGCCATGATAATTTCCTTTAAAAATGTGGATCTTAGTGATCCTGCTTTTATTTAGTCTCTTTGGAAAAAAACGGTGATTACGTATTGGGAATTGGGTTGTTTCTAGCACGGTTTGCAGCAGTAAACCCGCCAGCCATACGGTTCACAGCCTTGGCGCGACCCGCAGGAGTAGCCATAACCCAACCTTCTTGTCCGGGCTGTTGTAGATCCAGTTGTTGTAGTATATCAGTTTTGAGCTGGTGCAACAAGTTCCATGCAGTAAATGCAGCGGCCATGCCGTTGATATTGCTTCGAGGACTGTTCAAATATTCAATAATATTTTGAAACTTTCTAGGTGTGACATTTGTTTGTAACCATTTGCCAAATGCAGCAGGTGTTGCACCACTGAAATCTGTTCCTACCAAACTGTTGATAAAACGTTCGCATAGTGCAGGCAAGTCTGTGATCTGCATGGCTTTTAATTCTGTGGGATTAAACAAGGTATTAATTGCAGCACCATGAGTACGTTTGATGCTGTTGATTTGTTTGACCAATCCTGCATTGGACTTGATACTCTGCAGATTTTTCACAGTGGGTCTGCTCATCATTAGACCCGGGACCGGTAATAGTTCACGCTTGGGATCAATGGGTTTTTCAGCAGCAGAAGGATCTTCAATTTCAGTATGAATAGCAATACCTACTTGTGTTCCTTGTATTTGTTGTCCAAGGTCGCTGTTGATTGGAATACGGTACAATACTTCGTTGGGTTGGAACACAAAGTTACCAGCTTCCTCTATATACATGTTTTCAGGGTAGTACAACAAATCACCTTTGATATACCCACGGAAGTTTTCTGGTGTGGCTGCTTCAAAATAGGGCCAAATGTCTGCATAAGTTTTGGCTAATCCACTGCGATCTGCAGGCTTGCCTTTGGCTGCACTGGCACGATCTCGCATGGCCATAATATCAGTTATCATTTCAGGACTGGTAGCCATACCATCATACCCTACCGCACCCAGTCCACTCTTGTCAGTCAACACAAAGGTACCATCTGGCTTGCGTCCAAAAAACACAGCAGGCTTGCCGTCCCATTTGATAGTAACATACTCTCGGGTGTTTGTTGCACTGTCATTTACAATTTTAACAGCTTGGTCAATACCTTTGGTTCCGGACTTGAACACCAAATCCTCCAAGTGAGGAATACGCGGATCTTTAGCTTCATACAAAGTATAAACCGGCTTTTGTTCTTGTTCCACTAATGGAGCCATTCCTTGATTTACAATACGATCACGTAGTCTAGCAATAAAGCTGATTTCACTTTCCTGCACTGGTTGATCAAAAGGAGTACCTTCACGTTCCATGTGTGCTCGAAAGTCAGCAATTTTGGATTCTTTTTTAGGATCGTTTTTCAATGCAGACATTATAGCCTCGACACTATACAAATCATCCTGTGTGGCTTGTGGATTCAACAGCATTTTTGCCACTTGGCCGGGATTGTCGGTAATAATTTCGTTGGTGGCACGATCTTGAATGCCAGAATTTTGATTGAGTTTATAGCCTTGTGCTTTGGCCATGGAGTTCAACATGATGTTACGTAATGCACCTTTGTACTTGCTGGCTGGATTACTACTGAGCACAAACTGACTCCAGCTGGGTTTGTCAAAGAACATAAAGTCTGTTTGCACAAAGCCATTGGCTGGATCACCGTTAATAGGAGTGCGGAAATGCACACTGTTTCCAGTTTTGACAATCCAGCCCAATCGTCCATGCATTTGTTCTGCAGACACACCATTGTGTGCTAGCCACGCTTCTAGTCTAGATTCTAGTTCGTCTTTGTCGATTTCGTTGGCATTGACCAACAGATCCAGGTCGCCACTGCTTTCTTTACGGCCAGTTGTGCCCAACCATTTGATTGGCAATTCGTCTCGTGGGCTTTTGTCCAGTGTGAGATCTAGTCCAGTAAGAGCTTCAAGCCATTGCACAGTAGGTCCTACATCACCTTGAGCAATACGTTGGCTTACATCTTGTCCCTGGGCATCTTTGAATACGTTACCGCCTTCTTTGAGTGTTACTTTCATGCTAGTGTAAACCCTAGAGAAGTTAACAATGCATCTGCTGCCGGGTTCCCAGTTTTTCTTGCTGCATTATTCTTTTTTGCCAAACTTGTAATAGTCAATTGTCCTAAGGTTTGTAGAATAGCCGGATTTATTCCTGCTTGTTTCATGATTGGTCCAATACCTGCAGGTGGCGTATTAGCAGCAACATTATACTGTCCTTGTTTTTGTCCCGTTGGTTGCTGGGCTGTTGCTGCCAATTGTGCTAATTTCAAGAATCCAGGTTTATCCACAGCTTCTGTCACAGTTTGCTGGTTTTGTTTGGCCAATGCTGCTTTTAGTTTTGCATCGTATGCTGCTCGTTCGTCGGGTGTTGGGCCGCCCGACGTAACTTTGGGTACTTTGGCCACTGGAGTGACTGGCGTTGCTTTGGCGCCTGCGCCCATGTTAGTGGGCAGTTTCGTATTGGTACTAGGAATTGCACTTGGCATATTGCTAGTTACTGGTCCATAGCCAGGTGTTTGGGCGCCAAAATTTGGTGTTGTTGCGGCAGCGGTAACTGGCGGCTTTCCTGCCATTTGGTCTTGAGCAGCCTGAGCAGCCGTAGCTTGTTTTGCTTTGCGGATTTCTTCTGGGCTCTGCGGCACCCTTGGACCAGGATTAGCTGCCATTTGTCCCTGGACCACTTTTGCTGCTACACCTAGTTTTTGTTGTCTTTGTTGTGCAATAGCACCTGCAGGGTTTGTTGTTGGTGCTGTTGGTGTCGTAGGTTTAGCAACAGGTTGTGTTGGTGCACCTGCTGCTGTTGGTGTCGTAGGTTGGGAAGTTGTAGGTTGGGAAGTTGTAGTTTGGGAAGTTGTAGGTTGTGTTGCACCGGGCAACATAGAATCAATTACGCCCATTACTTCTTGGTGGTTGGTAATGTTATTCATATCTAGATTTCCAAAAAACACTTTTTGTACAAAACTCAATAAATCTTGTTTCATTTTTCCATCTTGACCGCTAGTGTATGAACTTTTTTGTGCAGGATCCATTGGCAACAGGCGTTTTTGTACATAGCCTTCCCATGTACGATATGCTCGATCAGCCCAGGAATTAATTTTAGCTGTTGATTGTTGGTTACTGTAGGCTGCGCCTGCATTTTTAAATGGGCTGGCGATTGCAGTACCTACATTCTTAGCTCCGGCTACTGCACTGCCCACTGCACCTGTTACTGCGGCCAATGGATTGGCCTCATCCAGCTTGGTTTTTTTGGGCTGTGTTAGTTCATGAATCTGCATTTGATTTCCTTACGGTCCTAGCAAAGCGGCTTGAATCTCGTGTGCGGATCGCATTTAGCAGTTTTCTTGTTAGATTTTCTGCTTGTTCTGGAGAATAGGTGGCTTCAATTTGTTCTAATAAATTAATGGCACCGGCTATGATACTAGCGGCTCGGCTTTCAATAACAAGATTTCTGTCTCGTTCAGAATACAAGCTTTCTAATTCATCCAAAATGCTACGAGTACGCTTTTGCATTATAGTTTTTATACCTTTGATTTATTTATCGATTTAGTAATTTAGAATCTATTGTCAAACTCGGTTATACTTTTCTGCACATATTCCCAGACTTGTTGACTGTTTGTTGGATACGTGTCATTATCAAATAATGGGCCGTCTGCAATGTTAATTATTTCAGTTAACTGTAAATTTAATAATGCCTGTTCCCACGGAGTAGCAACAAATTCCCAATCATTATTAGACATAACATGAAATAGAATAGTTTCAACTTTTTTCCAGGCCTGCAGTCCGTGGTTTCTATCAATAAACTGTTGCCATACTTCTACTAATTCAGACCCAGGGTTAAATGTACATTCTAAAAAATATGACAACTTGTTTAATTGTATCACAAGTTTTTGAAAATTGTATAAATCTCCCATTGGAAAATTATATACATCATTGCTGAGATTTAGCCATGTGTCTGGCAATTGGTATCCATTTTCTTTAAATTTTAATTTGGCATAGTAGGTTTGTCGTAACTGGCTTGGTGATTTTCTTAATTCATCTGGTATGTTAAATACTTTTTTTTCGCTAGGAATATCACCAGCACGGCAATCAACATTGATTTGATAACAAACTCTCTCTTGTTCGCTGGTTAGCACAATCCTGACTACTTTTTTAACAACATCGGGAGTTATATAACTGAATTCAGAATAGTGATTACTTTGCAACATTCGAGCATTGCCGTACTCTGGCATTTGTCTAAGTATATCGCAAGTACCTAACTTTGTAAAAATATTTTCTACTTTAGGTACTTTAAATATAAAACGATTAACCAAATACTCTAAAAAGTTTCCATGACTACCAGAGTAGTAGTCTAACAAAAATCCAGAATTAATCATTTTATTAACTTGTTTTAATCTTGCCCAGCAACTGTTTGAGTTTGGCGCTTTGTACATCTGCACTGATTTTGCCGGTGTCTAATGTTTCTGATTTTGCCCACGGTGCGCTTGCAACATCAAGATCTCCTGTGACCTCATTTGATGTTATGCTAGTCTTGGCTTTGATAGAATCCATAATACTCATATTGGGCTTGCGACTATAGGCATTGTCGCCTTCTTCACCACCGCTATCACTAATACGCATGGTTTCTATGTTGTAATCTAAATCAATCTTTTGTCCAACACCAGTTGAACTACGACTTTTCATACACTGGATCTGATATTTGCCACGCTCTTTCATAGCACGACTTGTAAAGATACCAAACACGTTGTCTGCTGTGTTGATCTTTGAAATACCACCAGAAATGTGCGAGTGATCAAATTCAGCTTCTTCTACTGCACTACGATTCAACTGACTTGCTGTGACCATCAATACACCAAGTTCTTTAGCTAAGTTACGCAGTTCTTCTGAAACATATTTGTCTTTAACAAACAAGTCATTGGGACTAACCTTGGCACTAACTGGCATCAACAAGTCCAAATAGTCAACCATAATAAAATCTACTTTGATTCCTGTTTGAATTTGCACTTCTTTGATGTAGCTTCTAATGTCGTTGATGTTGCTTTGTGCTGGCAAGCCCTTGACTCTGTACTCGCCGCTTTTCTTCTGCATCATCTTGACTTTGAGTGTTGCGTGATCAATATCTTTACGAATTTCCTTGGTGCTCATGTCTGTTAACATGGCATCTGTTCGTAAACTTGTAAGTTCTTCACTCAATTCCAATGAAATGTATACACCACTAAGTCCTTGTTGTAGCCAGTTCAGTGCAATGTTCATCATAAGCAAACTCTTTCCTGATCCAGAACCACCTGCAAAAATGTTTAGTTCTCCCCTTGAGAATCCACCATACAGCAATCTGTCCAGTTGTGGCCACCCTGTGCTTACTTGGCCACCCGAGTTAAAATACTTGTTGATGCGAGCCGCAGGATCAGCAAAATAGTCTGTGCCCATGTCTTTGGTCAGACTAATTTGCACAGCATCCTTGATCAGCTTTTCTACAGGATCATAATCTCCCTTTTCCAGCAAGTCGGCTGCTTTTAAAATAGCACGTTCTAGTTCTTGTCGCTTGGTAAAGCTTTCAAACTCCTCCATAAACCAAGAGAAGTGTCCTTCGGTCAAGTCCGGAATTGGTTGTAATGCTATCCCGCATGCAGCCGAAATCTGTGTGCGATCTGGCATGGTGTTGTACTTGGCTGAGTGTTCCTTGATAAACTCTGCGGCTTTGCGTATGTTTTTGTCAAAGTTTTCTGGGTTATAGATGTTCTGCACACGCACATAGGCTGTGGCATCTTCCAACATCATTTCCAAGAACAATCGTTGTACATCAGTTCCGTATTCTTTTAGCATTTAAATCCAATTTAATTGTTTCATTTTTTGACTAAGACTTTTGTCATAATAATTTTTGTGCCCGATTGGACCATGATGGCCGAGCCAGCTATATTTGTCAAAGTCTACTGGTTTTATATTATCAAATTGATTTACAAACATCAAAGTGTCACTGAACATTATTAATTCTGGCAAGTCTGCAATTTTTTTTGTAACATGTTTTCCTTGTGGCCACTGATCTTGATATAGGAAAGGAGGTCCAGAATTGGCAATTATAAACTTGTGCCCTTGATATTTTAAGTGGTTATGGAGGAGCAATATCTTCTCCATATACGATACTTGATTCCATTCATTTGAAAAATATGCAACATTTCTGAATTCAGATGTTTCGGCTACGGTAGAAACTGAGACACCAGTCATAGAATCAACTTCAACCATTGTAAGATCAAAATTTTTATTAAATTTAAAAACAGAATATTTAGAATTGTCATTTTTAAATACAGATCGACGAACTATCGGAGGAATCCCGATTAAAAAATATGCATTTTGATTAAATTCTTCATTCAATAACATATGTATAATATTATCAAAGCATTGTCCAGCAGAACTATAATTTATAATTTCATCACAATTTAGTGCTGCGGCTGCAAGTCCCCAATAGATAGTTTGCGGAGTTAATGTGTGTAGGTGTGACAAAGACTCGCTGGCTCCAAACACATACAAGATTTTTGAGTTATTCATAATTGTTTTAACTTTCCTAGTAGGTATCTTTTTCTCATTTCAATTTTGATTTTGCTAGTGTTTCTGGATTGCATGATACTTAGCAAGGTTGTTATTTTACCATATTTCTTCACAGCATCATTAACATCTTTGCAATCTTGCCAATTGGGTATGCTCACTGCCCAACCCAGTTCCACAGCACGATCAATCAGTGCAAGACCAGCTTGGTCTTGGTCCGGAACTACTGTGATTTCTTTGCCGAGATTTCGGATCAATCTAGCTTGGGAATCGCTAATGTCGTTGTGCATCACAGCAAGCCCTCCAATGCTGAGTGCATCAAATATACCCTCCATAACCAACACATGGTTCCAATTGTCGTGCTGCATATCAGTTCCAAATACATAGCCTGGCTGTGTATTTGAAAGAAACTTAGGTGCTTTGCCGTCTAGCATACGGGCAGTCCAACCTACTATTTTGTTATCATAGGTAAAAGGAACAACCACCTGCGGCCTGGTCCAATGGATACCATCATTCTTATGTATAGTTAGAAAAGGAAAGTCTACTGGAGCCCGTCGATCACGTAGGTAACGCCATTCATATTTACAGTCTGGAGTGACTGGTTCTGTGCATGGAGGCAAATCAACTTCATGAAAATCAATACTCTGCAATACATTTACAACACGTTGCCTGTCATTGATTATGCCGTATATACTCCGATGTCTCAAGCTTTCGAGATTGAGCATTTCAATCTCATTATCTGGAGCACCCATCCAACCCAACAGCTTTTTGGCTTTGTAGCTTACACTACGACCCAATTGAAAGCTAGCTGTGTAACTACAATTAAAGCAGTGATAGCTCCAACCTTGGTCCGTTATTTTGAGTCCGCCCCGCTGCCTACGATCTTGATTGTTGCTGTTGTGTGTACAACACACAGCATTGAAACTCAGCCAGCCGCTGGGCGATTGTTTTCGTTTTGCGGGTAAGTAGTTTAATATGTCAAGCATTGCTACATTGTAGCAGAGTCTACAGTAGAAATCAACTTGTCTCTTATCATTTCATGCCCTTTTTCATTAGGGTGGCCGCCTGGCATGATCAATTCACGATGTTGGTTGCCCGGATGATCTCTAAACCACAACGTGGTACAAAAGTCAGACCAAATCTCTGTAGGCAAATTAAGCGGAACATCAGCTGGCATGATGTGGAATTGCATCATGTTGAGATTTTTACGAGCAGCCACTCCATCAAAAAACATGGCTGTTTGCATGTAGTTGAGCTTACTTAGTTCCCTACAGTTGGTCAACACCAACTGTCGTTTGATCATGTCTCGAAAAGGTTCTGAAACTACACTACTACCGTGCTCGACCCATGTACTATGAACAAATTTGTTCCACGGAGGATCATTACTATAATGTGTATGATCGGGATTGTAAAAACTTAATCTGTCAGATTCTGTGTGTCCAACCAATATCAAACAATCTTGTAATGGCACAGTTTCGTGCTCGAGCCACCAAAGAAAGGTCCACATAGAACTCTGCATTGATCCACCTGGAACACCAAAGTTTTCAATTGGAACTCCGTAGTGTTTACCCAGTAGTCCTAAAAAACAGTGATCACTACGATATTGCTCATTTTGTGTCCAACAGCAGTGTGCATCAGCAAATTGACGAGAAAGATCAGGGTCTAGTAATTCATCGCCATACATCCATGAGTCGCCAAAGCCAACAATCTTTTTAAATTTCATCTATAGACAATATCTGTAATAAATCCAGTGGTAATAATCACCGCAGCTGGTATATTATTAACTGGGCTAGGCACATAACCCGACCCTCCTGTTATTACATTTATCGCACTTACTGACCCATTGGTAATTTCTGCTTCCGCTGTGGCGCCTGCGCCAGCACCAATAATAGCAATGTTCGGAGGTGCAAGATAACCTGCGCCAGCATTGGTAATTGCAATAGAAGTCACTGCTCCATTTACCGCTGTTGCTGTTGCGGTTGCCACAGCACTGTTGACATTGCCTGCCCAACTGTCAATTGACAATCTGAGCAACGGATGATATCCTTCTACATTGATATGTGATGTTCCTGTTTTGTTATAGTAACTGTGTACCTCAGTTACATTGTAAAATTCAGATTGATATGTAGTAGCTGCTTGTGCTTTGACATTGCCTGTAAAGCGGTCCATTTCCAACTGGAATGTGGTCAAGCTAGACCCGTTTGTGGGCACATAACTAGTATACCGTTCAGTGTTCATCATCACAGTGTTGAAATTTGTTGAAGGATTTCTAGCCCAATCTGGATAGTTGCCAGCATTTACCGGATTAGGATAACTAGGTGGGCCATAAATGTCTGGAATAGTGCATGTTTGACTTGGAACAAATGCAGGGTAAACACTGTCAAAAATGTCAACATCACCACGAGCTTGTGCTTGTGCATTGACAAATACAGCTTCGGCCAAGTTGCCACTAAATCGTTCTACACTGTAGCTGGCTAGCTCAGCTGGTAAAGGATCAGTTTCTTCTGCGGTGATAGTGACTTTAACTCGACCCAGTGTAGCGTTAAGAGTTACCATTTCTTTAGAAAACAGTAGTTCAACCCCCGATCGATTGATCAATCTAAACACAAAATTGCTACCAGTGATATTCACAGGTTTTTGGTCTTGGTTTACAAATTCAAACAAAAGTACGTTGTCAACGCCTTTGTTAATGGTTAATTTTTTAGAGTACACAGGGTCCCACCTCCGTTTGAAAACATCACCCACACCACTGGTGTCTATCAATAATATTCGGTTAATCTGCTGATATAAATACGCCGGGGTTGAGTACATAGGAATCTCCAACTAATATTTATGGGCAATGATTTATTTAAAAAGCTAACTGACAAGTATCCGTTTATCACGTTGTGCATTTATGCCAACAATGAATACGTGGGTATAGTGCAAAATCAAGACGATATTGTTACAACTATCTACGACTTTGCGGCAATACAAGACCAAGTACAAAAACGTAGATTTTTGGATTTGGCCAATGTATGGTGGTGGGAAAGCAACAGAAGCATACCCATAAACATATTCTTACGTGGGGATTGGGAAGAATTCAAACCTTGTTTGAGGACTTTTGTCAACAAAGACTTAGAAATACTACACGGCCCTATATGCAGTTTAGCAGATATAGCCCGCAGAAAAAGCAAGAGGAAAAGTATCACTTTAGTAAGGAGGATCGATTAATGATCCCTATTAGATTAGTTTTAGTTCAGTTTCTAAGAGGTTCCAGAGGAGATTTCGTAGCTGGTTGGTTAGGAAAGTTGCCTAGTTTTATTGAAAGTCATTGGAGTTTTAATCCAATGACTGGACAGACTGTGAGTACAAATCAACACAATGTGTTTCTTGATAGAGAGACAGGGTTAAATGAATTTTTAGAATCCAATAGATATGTATTAGACCCTAATTCGAGCATTTTTTATCCGGCAGGAGTAAAGAATATTTCTTCGTATTACGACAACATTCTAACTCCTGATGTAGCAAAAATTTTAAGAATTAGTGTGACCGACATGAATTTTGTAAATTACCGATGGGAAAGTTGTATTAAAATATATGGTAGAGTCAATCTTGATGAACAAGGAAAGTGGGCATGGGTCATCGACGGAGAAATAAAAAAAGATACAATAACTAATATAGACCGAATTGAACAATTGCATAATGTTCTATGCAGGCCCAGGAATAAGGTTGTCACTACCGAAGAAAAATTTTTAACATCAGGTATTGAATATAATAGTCTCTTTGTCCCCGGCGGAAGTTATATATTAACAAACGCACTGGGTATCAAAGTTAATAAAACATATCACGATTACTGGGATCGCATGCTACCATTTGCAATAACCCCAGATGAAGTGGAAATATGGGGACATGTATTCCGAAAGAAAGATTATTTTACTGATTGAGAATATTCATATGTAGTACAACCAATGCTGCATAACTGATAGCATGACTGTGTTTGAATACAAAGCCCTTGCTAGCGTCCCCGTCCCATACTGACGCAAATACTTCGTCCCAGGGCTTGCGTTGTAGATGTGCTTTGCCCGGGCGAATAATTGAAATAAACGCTGCCATCCTTGGTATGCTGTCAGGCCTCATCTCTTTTAACAAATCATAATAGTTACCCACGTGTACCAACTGACTGGTCCAAGCAGGATCTGTCCATAGTCGTTGCCACAGTGGTGTAGCCGAAAGCATCTCTTCATAGTGCTTGGGACTTTTGATCAAACTGTAAACACTCATGTTCAAAAAGTCTAGTTTGAAATAACCACGAGATTCAGCAGTTTCGTAATCAATGGCTGCACAATCGTGTATGGGATCACAAGGTATATCTGTTACATAGATACCAGAGTTGTGTTTGCGGCCATTGCCTTGTTGGGCAGAGGTATACTGAATTAGATCCAGTACCTTTTGCCTGTCAGGCATATCGATGTCAATATCTGCACTCATTGTTTTAATGTAAGTTGAGCATTTATGTATGCTTGTTCAAGTAAATTTAATTGTGGCCATTCAGCGTCGGGATTAATCAACAATGTTTTTACAAAATCATCGCAACGTAATTTGGATCCAATGTAAGGTTGACGACTTAAAAATTCTATGTGTAACTCAACAAGGCTGTCCCAGTTATTATATTGTAATTCTGACCATATTGCAATTTGTTTGAGCTCTTGAATAAATTTAGTTGTGTTGTAAAAACAATCAAAAGGAAAATTATATACATCAAATTCTGTGCTGTATATCATTTTTTTTCTTTGCGTCTCAATAAATCCAAATTCACTTGGGTTTAAAAATCCCTGCATAAAAAAATCATGCAACACATGTCTAGGACAATCTGGACGTTCTTCACTGAGCTCTAGTAATTCTAAATGGTGTTGTTCTACACACTCTGTTTTTATGTGCTCTGGTAAATTTCCAAAGTCACTGATTGTATTAATATCGGGCCAGCTCGGATCGCGAACGGCATTGTAACTAGTTGCAATTTGATTGTTAAAATAACCTTGCATGATTGTGTCTAATACAGGTTTATAATCGGGATTGTTAAGTTTATTATAGGTGTTAATTTCTAATTGATCATTATCATACCCGTAGTCGCCTGCCCTAAGCAAACTAATTTCGGATAATTCCAATAGATCATCTTCGTGTGTTCTAATGCTGATAATTTTTTTACATTCTATTGCGTGTTCCCATACCGAATAGTGACTGGCTTTAAATAATGGATCTTTAGTATAGTGTTTTTTGTGCGATGCACCGTGTTTATTAAATGGTAATCCAGAGGTTATACCAATCATACTATTACAAACAAACTCTAAAAAGTTCCCATGGGCGCCGCCTTGAAAATCAATTGCAATCATTTTGTATCACACAATGCTACAACAATACTTACAGCTTCATCTGCACGATCTCGTGCGGCCAATGCATCAGCCACTGTGGGATGATTTTTGGCCAGTTCCAGCATGCGTTTTTCTTCTTCCATCCGGCGGCGTGTCCATTGTAGGGCTTCTTGTGTTACGCCGTCTAGTTCAATTTGCGGGTAGCTGGACTGCAATGGCAACCACGCGGCGCCGTCATATACTTCAAAGTTGTTACCAATGAATCTCACTATACCAGCACTGGCTCTAGTAGAGTCGACATAGGGTGCATTGTACACACTGCCCGAGATATGTATACCTGGACCGGGTGTGATATTTCTAATCATATTACCATCCTGCTTGTGTTAAAATTTCTTGTGCATATTTTCGATCTTCTGGAAGATCTCGAAACTTTTGATTCCAAATGTCAGCGTCGATGTAAGACCAAATCATAGCAACTTGCCCTGAGTTGAGTTCACTCAAAAACTTTTGTCCAGAGTCGCTGTTGTAAATTACCCATGCACTGATGCGTCCTGTTACTATAGCATGACAAACAGCATTGGTGTTACCATAACGGAGACAGTCCTGTGCAGGATGTCCTGTTTTTTCTGTCCAATTCATGCTGTATTCGACTGCTCGAGCCAGAGCATCCGAAACATTTTCCACACGCAGATGCTCTAGCAAATATTCTGTATAGATTTTGTCACTGCACCAGTTGTCAATTTTCTTGTTGTTTTTCAACAGCCATTCGATCATGCGACCGGGATTGATTACTCGTGTGTTAATACAATAACGTCCATACTTGACAAATGCCTTGTAGTAAGGACTTGATGCAAAGTCTTCAAACGTTTTTGTTTTGCCCTGTCCTTGTGTTAGTTCGTAGAATCTCAAGTATGCCATGAGTCCAAGTCTGTCCCCTGGTTCGCTTTGTGTTTGATGTCTGCGTTTTTGTTCACACACATGAACTGCCAACGTAGACTCACGCACAAAACTTTTGGTGCAATACTTGCAGATATAGGTCATTTACTTTTGTCTCTCCCAAGATCTTTCAAGTATTGATCAAGTTCTTTTTTGGTTGTTATCTCTGCTAACACATCAATCTCGTCATCTTTAAGCTGGGGGAACAGGTCCATCAACTGCTTTTTCATGCTGCCAGCACCGGGTTCTTTTTTCTTTAGGCTGATCCAATTGTGGCGTGGTGTCCCTAATCCAGGACTCACACTGGTTGCCATAAGCCATTGCAATTTAGGATGCTTGTTCATGCTAAAGAAATGCTTGTTGAGCCGTTCGTTAGTGGCAATCAAGTAAAATTCTTGCAGTTCTCTACTGCCGTCTACACTGCTACCCCATCGAATCATGAGATAGTTTGAGAATTTCTTTCGTTCTTCTTGTGTGAGTTCGTCATAGAATGATCTATTCTTGCGATCAAACTGCCGCATCTCGTTGCCAATGTCTAGTTTATTAGTCATAATTGTTTATTTTAATGTAATCGTTGACTAAGTCAACTGCTTGTTGATAACGTTCTTCACTAGGGGTTAAATTAAAAAAATTTACAACACGGTCCAACAGCAATGACGGTTTCACTGTTAATTCCATTGGAATTTCTAAACACTGAGACTGGTCTTCTGGCAACACAAACTTCCAAGAATTAATGTATTTTAGATTAATATTCATCATATCATCTATAACCCATTGTGGCATGTTGGATAAGTTTTTGTCAAACTTGGGCCAAAAAGTCCCGGCGAAGCCTTGATACATTTTCTCTGACCAAGATCGGTTGATAACTTTTTTTAAAAAATTTATTTGCTGAATAGCAATCCATTTAGGATCAGTTATTGTGATGTAAACTACGTGAACACAGGGCAATAATTCTATTATTTTTTTTAAATCTGACATATGTACTGTGAATATAGACTCATGCAAATAATCAGGATTTGATAAACAACTAATGTTGTCAAGCGTTATCTTTTGTTCAAACTCAACATTGTTATCAGAAAAAATAAATCTTTGATAACCTTTTGTACGTCTACTATGCATGCTGCCATCATTAAGAATTTGATTATGATGATTGTTAATCAACAATGCCAAAACTGATGCTACAAAATTCCCTCCAGTGCCCACTGGGTAAGATACAAAAATCATGTTTTCTTTAGATTATACATTACTTCCAGTTGATCCCACAACTCTTTCATTCCCGAATCCAACTGTGACATTTGATAGATGCCTATAATTTTGCCAACTACTGCTGCAGGAACACCAAACATGGTGGGCTCAAGAGTCTCATCGTACCCTACAATATGACGATCGGTTGATCCTGACTCACGTGCATATACTGTTCCACCATTGCGTTCGTAAATGTAGGTAGCACCGGGTTTAAGAGTTCCCATACTCATAACCATATTGCGAGTGTGCCCAACGAAGAAAGCGTTCCAAGCCTTCCTGATCTTCTGGGTAGCTTTCCAAGTAAATCTTGGCCAAGCGATTGACGATTTCAAATATTTGGGGTTCAGTGTACATCTGTCTTTATAAAAATATAATCATGTCTTGCTACCTTTGCAACACAATTGTAGCCTAGGTCATTTAATATTGTCACAGGATCAGGCATGTTGATGTGTTGCCGATCTCTAATGTTTAGTTTATTTTCTAACATTATTACTGGAGAATTATTTTCTAAAAATTTTCTAGCACCATCTAATACGTACCCTTCATGACTGTCAACGTCAATTTTAATAAAATCAATATTTTCAAAATTGTAATCATCTAGTCTAATTAATTCAACTGCAATAGATTTTTGTTGATAGACTTCTGGAACATTGCCTTCAACAGTGTTTATCCATCCTTTAAATGTACTGGACTTATTGAACAGCAATTTCTGACCTGTAACATTGCTCAAACCTTTGTTGTATACCACAACATTTTCAACTGATTTTTCTTGTAAATTCTTAATGCAACATTCGTATACCACAGGATTTGGTTCAAATCCAATTACATGTGCAAATTGTCGATACATATATTCAGTGCTATCACCAATCCAGGTGCCAACATCAATGGCTCGATCAAAATTTAAAACTTTTTCAAATGCTTGGTCTAACGAAGTATAGCATTGAAAATTATCTGACATAATCATATCCATTATTTTGCCACTGACCACTTCAACATTCCACCAATTGCCGTCTTTTTTAATATTGTTAAACGCATACATAGGTATCACCATGCTTTATTGTAGTCTACAATTTCACAATTACGGCTAATGTCTTTAACAAAGTACACACAGTCAGGCTTGGGGCCATCTGTAATTGGCACTGCTAGCATTTGTCCATTTTTTAATTTAGGTGCAAACCAAGCAACTTCTTGATAAACATCCACAATTTCAATAGTAGGAAAACTAGGTCGAAAGCTACTGAGTGGATTAAACTGGAATACCTTGAATCCACGATCATTGATTGCAGTCAATGGTAGCATTTCCAAATCACCTATCTCAGGTTCTCCGATTAGTATTTGCCAGTCAATGGGCATTTTGATCTTGCAATCGCCTATTTGCAATACCAATGCAGGTGCATTAAAACTTTCAAGGAATATCAAAGGTATGTAATGATAGTCTGGATTGGCTGGATCGCTGTTGTCTAGTATTGCAAACCTCATATCATCAACTTCGTCCGGAAGATGATTAAGGTCATAAGGTTCGTTAGTGTCAAGTGTTAAAATTCGCATAAGTGTTTAGTATATAATTTTACAGGCACAAAGTCAACCTGTTATTGCCATTTAAGTTTTTCGGCAGTGAATGGATAGTTGGCTTCTTTGTAGAACGCCTTGCGTTTGGTTAAGTGACGTTTGGCAAACTTGCAGGTTGAGGTTATATCCCAAATCTGCACATGATCTTTGTCTTCAGCTTTGCGAATTCCTCGTCCAATACTCTGAATAACCCTTGTAAAGCTCTTACCGGACTCGACCATAACCAAGTTAAAGATACGAGGTATATTAATCCCAACAGCAGCAACACCGTAGGTGGCCACAATAATTTTATCTGTGGATTCTGCAACTTCGTCATAGTGCTCTTGTCTTGTTGTGCCCTTGGTTGCACCTGATACAAATACAGCCTTATCTCCTAGTCGTGATACTAGCTCATGTCCTGCGGCAATGCGATCCACTAGCACAAGAGTATTGCCAGTTTCATTTACCTGCAGAATCAACCCTGCCATTGCATCTAGTCTGCCGGGCTCTTCCAGCAAGTATTTAAGCTCGCTCTGGTAATTTGAGTGCTCCACATGGTCCATTAACTGCACAATGTTCACATGACATTGGGCCAGCACGCCACGATCTTGTAGTTCGCTAGCAGCCAGTTTGGAGATAACTGGACCCAAACTAACCAACAAACTGGCACTCTCAAACTTTTCTTTGGGCACAGTACCAGTGAGTCCCCAACGAATTGGAATGTGACTCATTACACCTGTTAGCAAAGTCTTGAGTGCGTCCGCTTTGGCCATGTGTACTTCGTCAACCATAACGCATACCACACCTTCAATAAACTCTTGTATGGTACAGTCACCTATACCTGCTTTGGTATTCTTCAACAACACATTCAAGCTTTGCCATGTGCAAATGGTATGTGTCTTGCCCCACTCTTTGCGATCACCAAAGTAAACACCTACATCAAGTCCCAGGTTCCTGTAGTCTTTTTCTGTTTGCTTTACTAGATCTTTGTTGGGCACAATAACAATACTACGCCCATACTTCTCAACGCTGTAGCTTAGTGCCGCAGTAATCAATGTCTTGCCTGCACCTGTGGCCACTTCCTGAATACACTGTGGGTTTGCTAGGAAGTTGTTGATGATTAGGACTTGATAGTCACGTATCACAATAGGTTCTCCGGCGGCCGGGTGTCCCACAGGCCAGGTTTTTTGACTGAATGTGTTTTCATTTGCTTGATCAAACTCAAACACAGTAGAGTATTCACGCT
>Ga0114970_10001202_pt1 | contig 19353 bp, 19 predicted proteins | sample M_140205_XF_Meta_FD_87030 | JGI IMG/M metagenome (GOLD analysis project Ga0114970, IMG submission 87030) | Freshwater microbial communities from Lake Montjoie, Canada to study carbon cycling - M_140205_XF_MetaG | ecosystem: Environmental > Aquatic > Freshwater > Lake | place: Lake Montjoie... | reverse complement strand
GGTTGCGAATCAACGCTTCCAAACCCATTCCCTCGATGAGGCTTTCCCAGATGATTCCCGCCGACATGTGCTCAGTGGGAATGTGTTCGCGCTGAAGTCGTGGGTTCTTCTTGAGAATCTGTAGCGCTTTCGAGGTATCATTGGCCGTTTTGCCAATGGCGATGAGCGCTTTGAGGAAACGTGCGGCACCGATGAGAGGGTCTTCGCGGGGTTTCGAGACTGCAGGTGATGGTGCCACTGGCAAAGTTGCGACAACGGGCTCGGGAACAGGCAAAGTTGCGACGACGACGGGCTCAATACCGGGACCCAAGAAGATCTTCTTGGTCGGGTCGTAGGAGATGTCGCGCAAAGTCTTGGTCGATGAAATGAGCGCACCGCTGTAGCGAAAGACGAAGCTTGCGCCAATTCCAATGTCGATGAGCGTTTGTCTGACGTTTTGAAGTGGCTCTGTGTCCTGAACCATCAACTTCAATGGCCCACACATGGGGCTCTCGGGATGAACGACCTCAAACAACACTTCGATTTTGCGCGATGGTGGCTGTGCAGAAAGAACTTTGGCATGCAAAGACGCAGTAGCAGCGGCGCCACCACCATTGAAAACGGATCCAATTGCGCTTGACACGGAACCGAAGAATCCTTTGCTTGTGCTTGCTGAAGCTGCTGAAGAAGGCTCATCAACGCGGTCAGGGGTGGGAATCGCTTCAAGACGTCTGAGAAATTCGGTGCGCGAAGTCGTTGCTGGAAGCACAGTTCCATCCTTCATCTTGCGCTCCGGTTTGTCTTCCGTCATGAAGAACTCGAGAACGAGCCTGGCACCATCATCCTTCATTTCGGCTGGGTTGATGTGGATGAGACGAAAGATGTCCTCGTGGCGCCAACCTTCACGGTTCTTGTACTTCGTCAGCAGAACCGCGAGTTCCTCACCGCCACGCGAAGTGTAGAAGCGCGCGAGAGCCTTGCGCATTCCCTTGCCCATTCCTTTGCCGGGATTGCCGGGCTTGTCCTGGGAAAGACCACGCACATACTCGATGAGCATGAACAGATGGGTTGGGATGCGACACACTTTGTCAATTGCAGACAGTGCGAGAGCCTTGCATTCCTGGTCGGGGGCGAAGACGATACAGGCGGCGAGACTCATCATCGTCATCTCCTGCTTTGGCGCGCGGCCATCGACCGAGACAGCTGTCAAGTCTTCGAGAAATTGTTTGAACGTGGTTGGGTCAGAGACAGCAGCTAGAATTGCGCGCGAAATTTCAGTTGCGACTTGTCCCGCTGACTGATAGTAGTTACCTTTTTTGTCGCCGATGATCAAATACCGCATACATTCCGTTCGAAGGGGCAACGGAAATGAATAGCCTCCAGCATGATTTGCTACCTGTCCGGGGAGACCTACAGTTTGGGGGACCCTGAGCCTGGCGGCTGGGTTTTTTTGGGCAGACATTGCTGTCTTCAATACGTTGGCAGACTTGGACTTGGGTTTAGATGAACCTTTTGGCATAGTCGTAGATGTGTTTGTTGATTTGGAAAACTGATATAGTAAGTATATCAAAATATATATATCAAATTTTTATGTAGATTACGTGAAATATCAAATATTATATCAAATATATATATAATGAATGACTCTATTGACGAAGAACCTAATAAAATAAAAACATATAAACAATGTGATGATGTTGTCGTTGACGAAGAAGCTAATAGAATAGAACCATATAAACAACGTATTGTAAAATTAATAAATGAAGAACTATATGGTGGAACAAAAATTAGATTAACAACTTCTTTAGAAATCGTATCAACTCGATGCGAATTGATACAATGGATAAATGATAATATGCGTATATTCTTTAAAATATCACATTCATTATTAGAAAAAATGATAAATGAATTATATCAATTTCAAAAACCATGAGAATGTCCCTGACAAACTATTGCGCAATAGCCGCCTTATTTCTTTTCGCACACGCCGATTTATGGGAAGCAAGACCTTTTGCCGAATCGGTTGTAAAAATACAGCATATATCACATTCATATTTCTTTAAAATACTGGCATATTTGGTGGATAAATATTGTTCCAAATGTGGTAGTTTAATATCATCAATGGCGAGTGTCATCTTCTTTTGAAAATCGCGAACCAAATTGAGTAGATTCGTTCGATGTGTAATAAATTTTTGATATTCATCGTTGATTTCATCCAATAATTCTTTCGCAATCGTATCCGTTTCTTTATCCGTCATAAAATCCTTGAATCGTACAACCAAACTATCAATGATTTCCACCGCGATTTTAATTTTCTCACTTTGATAATCGGCATTATGGATATAAATTAGAAATTTACCATTATGAACTTCAATTTGGTAATTGTATTTGGATGTTATGCCCGTATTTTGCGATAAAAATATACCGTGGCTATTTTGAATACTACAATCGCGAATAAATTTATCAACTTCACTGGGCTTTACATTTTCACTATAATCTTTCGTTTCAATCAATATTAAATCGCAATTTTCGCGCTTCAATTGGTAATCACCCGATTCTTTCATATTGCGTGTATCCGTTATTTCAGCAGTAGGGTACATTCGATTCAATATCCCTTGTAGTCGAAACTCACTCAATGAACCTTTACTACTTGAATTCTTATATTTATTGAAATGTTCTTCGACATTACCCAGTATTTGTGAATTGCGGTCTTGGGTTCCAATGATGGTAAGCAATGGCTGCTGAATGGTTTGGAACATTTCCGAAAATTTACTACCAATTTGATGAACGATTTGGTCATTTGCTATATCGGTGGATTTTAATTTATGTAATTCCGCATTGAGATTTGTATATAGATTTTGAATATCGATAGATAGTTGTTTATGTGTTGCGTCATTAAGCGACGGAATTGTTTCCAATAATACCATTTTTGTTTTATCCATCAAGGTTTGTGTTGTTTTATCCATATTTTCCATCATTTTATCGACGGAATCGGTATCGTGTTCAGCGATAATATTTTTGACTTCTTCAATATATTCCTTTTTAATATCTATAGCGCGAATCGTTATATCACTATTCAATTTTTCAATATTTGCTTTCATCGTCTCCAAATCCTTTCGTTGTAATGACAATTGTATATTTGTTTCCATGCATTGCTGTAAAATTTGTGTAGCATTACTTTGAGTTATCGTATTATTTGCGTTTTGGAATAGACTATTCAATAGTTCGACGACTTGCGCAGATACTTGCTCGAAATCAAGATATTCGTGTTGTTTATAGAATTCGATTGTTTTTTTATTGCGCACAATAAGACAATCTTCTGTTGATTTTTTACTCATAGTGGATGATATAATTATCTCATTTATCTCATTACGTTTTTATATAGATATTTTTGTGTATGTAAGTAAGTAAACTATTACAGTTATGTATTTATAGATAATAAATCAAAACGTATCTGTTTATTTATTATCTACAGTTAGAATCTAAATTGATGTACAGTTGTTAGAATTTTTTATTATAAAACTTTTAACGTCTCGTTTCTCCACCAAGTCGATGGGTCATTATTTGCATCGTTATATGCTTTTACCAGATTAGAACTAATTTTTTCTTCGGTGTATACTCCCTCAAGTGGTGGTACATATGTTGGAAGCATTACGCGTATAGCAGATAGATGCGTTCTATCTATTACATGTTTTTCAATATAGTTTGTAATAATTGCTTGAGCGTCCGTTTGGTCTATCGTCTTTTTTGTGCGTATTTGTTGGTTAATTTCATCCATTATTCTTAATGCGGGTTGTGCTGATTCTGAACGATCCGAATCAGGAACTATCCATGTAAATAAATTATAAAATTTATTTTCTACTAACGTATCAAACTTAGAATATTGAACACCACCTCTCATTATTGATTTACGAAGTCTATTAGAGCGATTCAACTTTCGGTTGGAGCGTTTTTTACGCCCCCCCCCAAATTCTTGCGACGTTTGGAATATAGCATAGCCATATATGTGTTTATTGTATATAACATATTGCGACAAAATATATTGATAGATACAAATAATATAAATATGCCATCAATATTCATACTATTTCCTACACATTTATTCAACAACATCGAATTGGTTCAAACCAAAGTTTATAAAATATCAATTGTTGCGATAGTTCTGAAAATAGTTTAATTTCGTGTTCATCCATATAATAATTTAATTCAGCATCATCTGTATTCTAGTGCAAAGTATCACTCTCCGTTTTGGTTAATTTTGAATTATCTACTAGTACAATAAATGCGTCTGGTATTTTTTCTCTAACTATTTTTATTGTATGTAATATTTGAATAAATATTTCATCTTTTGCAAATATATGAGAATGGTTTAGAAGAAACAACAATTTTTGATGTAATAAATACAATATTTTTATTTTCAATATCTGGTGTTATAGACTTTCCCAAAATATTCATCCCAAAAATCGTTAAAATAAATGGTAGGTTTTATTGTATAAAAATAGTTTTGTTTATGTATATCTATTAATTTATCAAATTGGTTCAAATCTGTAAAAGGGAACGCTTTATTATAATGTGACAATCTATCTTCTACCGTAAAATTTGCTGGTTTTTTTAAATATATAATTGGTAGCTGTGTAATCATACTCAATGTCAATGTATAAGAATATGTTTCCGGCCATAAACTTAATTCTATCAAAATATTAGGTTTAAATTGTATTAATAATTGATTCAGTTCAGTTATGTTCTCGTATATATAGTTATTTTTAAAATTGTCTATAGAGCACCATCCAAAAACTATAATTTGAACATTATTATTATTTTTATAATAATCTATAATATGAGATAATACACTAAGTCCTTTAATATTTGATATTACACCGATTATTCCAATAACTATATTACTATTATTTGTATAAACACACTGGTCTGGTTCTCGATAATCAGGTAGGTTTGTTATTATTATTTCTTTATTTTTATCAGTTATATGGTTGTTAAATATAACTAAATTATTTATATTTTGTGTTATTATTTTATTACATTTATTTATTGATATTTTATTTTGATTATTATATATATTTTGTAATTGATTTATCATCGGTTGTGAACAGTCATTTATAAAATGCATGTCATGTGTGATTGTTGTGATTTCCTTATCCAGTATTAATAATGTATTTAAAAAATCGATTGAATGTCCTGAACAATGATTTATGAATATTTTTTCAATTTTATTTATATTTTTAATTATTAAATCGTTTATTGTATTGTCATCAAAAGTTGTATTTAGCTCATATTCACCATTTATATTTACATGAATTCTATTATTATATTTCATAATAATAATGAATGTTTTGTGTAATTTATAATACGATACAATCGTATTTATAAAAAATGTAGTTCCTCCACCCCAATTTGGAAGATCGATTATTAAAATAAATTTATCAATATTATCTATATATTCCGCATTAATTAATTTAGGAATGTATTGTGATTTATAATATTTTGTTTTTAATATAGATGAATCATCGAATGATTTTGTATTATCTGTATGCGTTATAATATTTTTAATATTCGTAAATATATTCATTATATTTTGTTCTGTAATTTTATTAATAATTTTTGTAAAATCATTCATCCAATTACTGTTAATTAACCACGGTCGATAACATCCAATTGTATTGGGAAAGTATACTGATTCATATGAAAAATATTGTGCTTTATCATATGGTGCGATTGTACCCAAATTATTATCAACTATACATTTGACAAAGAAACAATCTTCTGGGATAATCTTTAATTTATTTTGAATCATATATGATTTTGTAAATTCAAATCCTTCATATGTTCTAATATTATAATTGTCACAAATTGTTATCATTAGTTGTCTATTTCTTAAACTAAATCCACCATTACCTACTAAATAATTAGCCGGATATATATTTGATGGCCACACCGCACCTATATAGTCATATACTAAAAAATCATTAATTGTTGATGAATCCAATATCAATGAATCATCTCGATGAAGTAATATATGTTCACCCGTTAATAAATTCCAAAATTCAGATGATCCCAACAACAAACTATATTCATCAATTGATGAAAGTGTTAGACTTATATTAATGATATTAATATGTACTGATATTTTATCGCATATTGATTTCACCAATGAATAATTATCTGTTCCGCAAATAATTGTATGTTTCCAGTTTGGTAATTGAATACACATATTTCGAATATTAAATTCAATATGATGAAAATTCCTGAATTCTATGAAAACTGTTTCATTGTGTTTAGAAGACCGGTCATAACTATTAATATTAATTTCCACATTTTTTATGTTATCGATATTTCTAAAACATAAATACCTGAAATGGTCTTTATTATTATTTAGTAATGAGACATATGTGTCATTCATATTGACTTTTGTGTTATAATTCAATTTAAAATATTGTTCAATCATAATATATTTTTCAAGAAGCTCGTTTGAAGAAATGTTGCTAAATGAATTTATAAATGTTTGAAATTTAGTTAATTGGTCTGTTTCGATTTTAAAAGAGTCAATATTTAAATGACAACTACCGTGTGTATATAATAGATATAATTTCACTATATTAGAATGACTTACAACACACTCAGTTGTCATAATTAATATAATATCTATATATGTATTATATTAATTATTATTTATATAACGCATCCAATATGGTCAAATATTATAAATATAGTCGTTAATGACAACAATATCGAAAAATTAGTCATAAATAAACCATTCTTAACCGTCAAGGGTCAAGATGTGTTATTAACAGAAAATGATATCTTATATCCACGTCCACATACTATGATACTTTCTGAAGACTTACCTGGCTATGATTTGAAATTAGAGTTTATGGTAAAACCTGGAATCATATTAAGTCATGTTCAATTACAGACAATCATAAATAAAATATCTAACCAATTATGTATAACGGCAGTAAATAAGACAACACTAAACAGATTATATTAATAATTCTGATTACGTTATATTAAACTTTTACACATATTCAAAAGTAGAAATAGAATATACCGCTAAAGCAGTGAAAAGTTATTCATTCGACTTTCCTAATAATGAAATTAGTCTCTAAACAAATGTTAAATGATAACGAAAAGTAATCATTAATTAACAGTAATGCCTGTAATTTACATGATTACAAAACTATTTAAAAATAAAATATAATGTTATATTAGATATGGTAGTCTGTTATAGACTACAAACAGCAGTTTTTAATTAGTGTTCAAAAATGGTTGTTTGTTAAAACAACATTCAGCATAAAACGCACGCATCCTCTTTCACATAATAAAATCAAAACTCCCATAAAAATAATAAAACCATATCCCATAAAATCAAAATATAATAAACCATACTCCCATAAAATCAAAATATAATAAACCATACTCCCATAAAATCAAAATATAATAAGCCATACACCCCATAAAATCAAAACCTAATAAAAATAATAAAACCAAAACATAATACAACCCCTTTTAAAAAACAAACCCACACAAATCAACGAACAATATCATAAGGCGACAATCTAATAAATTAGATAACCTATTATGAAAATGTCTGTTATCCGTCACCGAACGGACTTCAACCACAAAACTGCATACTCATAATCATATATTATTTACTGCATGCCGTCCATATTCATTTATCGAAAATAATCAATTATTTTTGATAAAATAATATATAATCAATTTATATATACCACCACCCTGATGCAAATTAGCACATTGGTTTTTATAGGAATCGCGTGTATCATATCTAGTATGGTATTATATTTTTATTTAAATATGGATACATTATTCGACAATTTAAAAACAGTCAAGAAACGTATATTACACGAAAAGGAAACGAAACAGGCTTTGGTACAAATTGATACAAAATCTAAAGAAAAATTAGAAAAAGCAGCGACAAAAGCACCACCGCAAGCACAACCATCGGCCAAAAGTGTAATATCGACCGATGTAGATAACTTAAATAAGGAACTTGAAAAACTAAAACGTGATTTAGAAAGACATAGTAGGTTTGATGGTCATCAATCGAATAAAACGCGTGATCAACTAAAATTAGCAAATACCCCTGCCCCCGCACCTACCACAAATTCAGCATCAACATCTGGTCAACCATTAGCATCAAAAAAAGAGGAGACGTTTTTAGTAAAATCTAATATTTTCAATAAAGATGAAAGTAATAAAGTATGTAAAGCATTATTTAATTCACGTGCAGCAACTCGTGAAGAATTAAATGCAGATTATAACAATGGGGCAAATTGGTGTAATTATGGATGGACTATGGATGGTTCAGCATATTATCCTTTACAAAATAATTCAGATACACCCGTATGTGTTGGTTCAAAAGGACTAAACGGTGGTGCATTAAATGGTGCTCCTAAACTTGGGATAACATGTTATGGAACAAAACCAACAGAAAAGGAATATACATCATTGGATAAAATTTATCGCGATTCAAGTATAGCCGAGGCCGATATTTCAATGTTGGAAAAATATCGAGAAATGATGTCTGCTGGAAAAATAAAAGTTGCACCATTTAATGATAAAGTATGGTCACGCTATAGTTTTAAAGATGATAGACTCAAAATTGGTAATAATACGATATTGACCCAAAAAAAAGATACATCAAAAGACCCCAATAGTATAAAAACAGAGAAAGTTCAAGTTCAAGGTATAGTCAACACAACACCTGTATAATTAGATAAGTAAATAAATAATTCTTTAATCTTTATTGTAAAATATCTATATTTTTTTTAGTAATATTAAATATAGATATTTATATGATTCCACAAATCATTGTTAAAAAAATAACTACAGATGCAGAAATGTCGGCAAAAGAAGGTGAATATTTCAACCAGGACCATTATAAACCTGAAAATATTATACGAACCGACTGTGATGTCTATAAGGATTTTATTCATGAAGATAATTTACTTTTAAAATTTCGCAAAAGTGTTATTTCAAATGAATTATGTCGTGCTGCAGAAGATAGTTATAAAAAGGCGGCTAAGAAAAAACACGATAATCGTGGAAGTAGCTCTGGGCCATTGGACCGCAATAAAATGCCGCAATATGTAGGCGAATTTCGCAATCCAACTAAATTCCGCACACATTATTACCGCAATAATTCTGGTGTTGAAAGCAAACATTATATTAGCAATTTAAGCGCAAGCAATATCGTAGGTTTTTTCGACCGCCCCGACCGTAATACTAAAAATAAAGGGCTACCATGTCGTCTAACAGCATTTAATCGTGATTTTCCAGAAAAATGGCAGCAATCTATTCCTTTTATTCGGCGTACAGATGAATTATTTCACGAACTGGTTCCAACTCGTTGGATTGCCCAAAAAAAACGGGCGGATGAAGTTCCCCAATTCACAATTCCCGGAACGGCATTTACAACCCTAACGATTAATTATAGTTGGCGAACAGCAGCGCATAAAGATGCTGGTGATTATCATCCCGGATTTGGTAATTTAATTGTAGTAGAAGATACGGAAAATCCACACACATATACAGGGTGTTATACGGGTTTTCCACAATATGGTGTGTGTGTTGATGTGCGTGATGGCGATTTTTTAGCAATGGATGTTCACGAATGGCATTGTAATACGGAATTTTATCCAACCAATCCGGAATTAATAGATGAATATATGACAAATCCAGACGAATATGTGAATCAATGGCATTTCAATCGTTTATCAGTTGTATGCTATTTACGCGAAGGCATGTTGCGTTGTAAAAATTTATGATTAACCCTTGCAGCGGTTAAGAAGAATCATAGATATCATCGACTAATCCATATTTAATACATGTTTGTGGTGCCAGCCATAAATCGTGTTTCAATAATTCAGTTAATTCTTTCTTTGGTATTTTTGCGTATTTACCATACAATTGTGTTAGTTGATTCATTAATTCTGTTAAATGTTTATATTCATCATCAATTTCGTTCATTTTGCCCCACATACGACTACTTAGTTGATGAATAAGCATATACGCATTTTCACCGATAAATCTCTTAGCACAAACCACACTAATAATTGTTCCAGCTGATGCTGCACAACCATCAATAACTGAATATACGGGAACACGTAAGTTCTTTATTGTATCGACGACGGCATATGCGTTGTAAAGAGAACCACCGTATGAATTGATATGAAGATAAATCGGTATATGTTTTATATCGACATTCAATTCAAACGATGTGGTATGAACGAACTTTGCTGCGTCTCGTAAATGGGCATTTAGTTTGAATACCGAATCACGAGAAACTTCACTATAAAAATATACGTGATTTTTTTCTCTATCAATCTTTGAGTTTTTATCGTCATCGCTATCGCTATCACTATCGCTATTATTTTTTTTATTTATAATATGGGATGTATTTGTTTTAAGTAGCATTTATATCTCACTTGTACAGTGTTTGTACACTAAATGTTTATATCGTTTTCATTTATTCGAAAAAATCGATATAACTCGCCTTTTCTATTATTTCACCACTTTCATCAAATACCAGGAACCATTTGTGAATATATTTGCTCACAATATGTGGATTTTCAAACATTTTCATAGTAGACGATAATTCACTACCACTTGAATTATCAGCTGTTATATAATTCCACACTGTCGTATCATATCCGTAAAAATCAATAGGTTGGTTTATATAATCTAATAACACTTTATGTGGAAAATACCGTGAAACAATGAGTGCGGTTGTTTGCTGGATATCTTCTATTAGTTCTAGATTCAAATCATATAAAATATCGGTTGACGTATAATATTTTATGCGTTGTTTTGTTTCGTTATTCCAAAATATGAATAATTCCGGTTGTATATTATGGTTATTATTTTTATAATATATTTCACGCGAAGAAAGAATATATCCTATTTGTGCGTATGCGTTAATTAACGTTTCAATGAAATCATACCGATACAATTCAGCATCAAATACACTTCCTCGCCCGTATTCGGAAAATGGCTGTGAATCAATACAAATGAATAGTTGTGCAAATGGAAAATGTAATAGTGGTTGTGTATCTATACCTGCACCAATATATAGATATGCACTACACATTTTTTACACATATATTCATTATTTACGTTATCCTATTTATATGTTTTTTGGAACGAGTGAGAGCAAAACACAAATTTAATTCGTAGAAATGGTATTTGTCATTTACTTTTAGTCATATTCAATAAATAACAAATAATATATAATATATACATATGGCAGAATATAATGCTGTTATTTATGCAGAAGACTGTACCCCGAATATCTACCATGTACGATTTTATAATGCAAACACAATGGTAATGTCACATGAACGAGCACATATATTACACACCGAGTTAAAAGAAATTTTATCAAAACTTCCAAATCTAATGAAAAAGAAGTCAACACGTGGTTCCTTTATGAAACCACTTCGCAATAAACGTGGAGCTAATGCAATTATGTTAAATAACCTTACTCAAGAACATTTTGAAACGCTTATCACCAACACTAAGGCTGTCGAGAGCCACCGACAATTGGGTGGCTCTCGTCGTCTTGTCAAAAAATCACGTAAAACTCGTCATCGCCCGCCGGCATTGAAAATATAATATTATGTTATATTATATTATGCACAACAAATCCAAGTCTAAGTTAGGAAAATGCTCACGTGAAACAGACACATTATGTTCTCCCAAAACGCGTAATATGGGATTATGCCTACAGGATTATAAGATGTGCTCACGGGCAAATCTTGAACGAACCGCGGGTATGATTCCTATTCCCGTTGAAGAAGATACGATTGGTAAGGCATTTAGTTATACCGAATCCAATTTACACGAAAATTGTGGAACATTGGAAATCGCTCACCAGAAAACATATCCTGAAAACGCCGAAATCATTGCAAAAACACCATCATTGAAAATATGTACGTGGAATATATGGGGTATTCTTAAATACAAACAACCCTTTATGGGGAAATCACTTCATACTCGTATCATGCGTGTCATTGATATTATTTATGAACACGATATTGACATTATATGCCTGCAAGAAGTATCGATTCCTGTATATAAAATGTTATCACGTTCTGATAAATTGCGCCAACGTGGCTATTATTTTTATGATGAAACTATCCAAACACCGGAAATAGCGAAACAACGCGAACATAATGGCCTAGAAGTTCTTTTTTTAACAAAACAACCTGTATATAAATATACGAATTATAAATTAGGGGGGAATTTAGGATACAAAAATAGCTTATCTGTTATCGAATATAAGGATTTGATTGTATACGGATGCTATTTCCAAGCAGGGTCTATTCATTCACCGGGCCAACAATATAAATGGATTCATTATAGTCGCTGTAGAAGTGAGCAGTTGCGTGTATTGCGTCATTTAATTCAACGACGCAGATTGTTTCGTGGAGGGCAAGTCGTCCTAGGTGATATGAATTTTCATTTGGATTCGAACCAAACAGAATTTCCTGAAATTCGAGAATTTGAAAAATTAAAAGAGATAGGATTTATCGATAGTTATCGTAGTTTATTTCCGGATATTGGCGCTTTCCCGGGATATACGGAAGATACTACCGTTAATCATATGCGATGGAATAGTAAATTTATGGAAAAACATTTTCGATACGATGGAATTGTGACCCGTCATATGACACCCGTAGATAATAGTATTTTACTCGGAACTGAACCTATCGACTTAACAGAGGAAGAAATAGCATTAATGATATCACATTTTGTATATAAAAATGATGAACGTGTTCGTAAAACGCGTGATCAATTAGCATTATTTCCCAGCGATCATTTTGGGATTATGACTGTATTTGCGTAATCATAAAACAAACAACTTTTGAAAAAGTTGCGACAAAACCAACTTTTGAAAAAGTTGCGACAAAACGGTCAACTGTCAACTGTCAACTGTCAACTGTTAACTGGTTTTGGGTAAGGCTTTTGCTAAAAGCCTGATGCGACAAAACGGTCAACTGTCAACTGTTAACTGGTTTTGGGTAAGGCTTTTGCTAAAAGCCTGATGGTAAAACATATATTAAATTCATCAATTCCACCAAAAGCAAAAATGAAGATGTGGGCATCCAAACATTGAAACTAATGAAACATAAAACGCCAGGTGTTGAATGAAAATTTACATATCGACGTATTATGTAAAATAATTTTCTTAGCATAATTATATAACAAAAACAATGCTATATTCCAAACGTCGCAAGAATTTGGGGGGGGGCGCAGAAAACGCTCCAACCGAAGGTCTTATGGAACTCGTATACAGAGAGGAGGTATGACCGAACTACCCGAAGAACTACCCAAAGAACTACCCGAAGAACTAAAAGATGTTAATGATCGTTATAGTCGAGAAGGTTTTGAGTCGATATTAGCACAAATGAACACCAAAGCTAATACAAATGTGTCTTATGATGTAATGAATAGATATGTTCGATTATACAATGCTCATCGATCTAATGAACAGTATTCACAAGGCAATTACATGTGGACTACACCCCGCGCACCACTAATTCGAAACCGAATGAAGCAGTTAGTAAAAGAAAACCCTGGATTGGTCGACCTATGGAATTTACCATCTGATTCCAACCCTTTTAATACTAATGTGTATGTCACCATCAATGCATTTATGGATGACAACATTTATACCCGCAAGTATATTACATTATCATGAAATATACAAACTCTTCTATAAACATAATAAATTTAGCGAGTTGTTGGATAGAAAAACAAGAACATAATAACAAGTTATGCAAATTTCGTCTTTCACCTCTTCATCATAAATGTAACAAAAAGAAGAGGAAAAGTTAGAACATCTTATTACTGATTTTGCTTTTTTTATTTTTCAGCTCAAAAATCATTTATTGCAAATACTATAAGAAAGCATTAAATAAAAACAACAACGGAATCAATGCTCGTTCATATATAGTCCTCCTAATTATGCTAATATAAAATCATTTAAACAATATCAATACAATCAATTGTATATGTATAAGGCTTCACTACTATACAATTGGTTCTATTCCAAACTGTTTCCACTTCAAATTACAAATACACCAACGACTTTAATAATTTCAAGGCCACAAAGTAGTATTATTATCGAACGACACTACGATGGTTTAGATAATGATTTAGCAGATGCTGTATTGGACCATATAACAAACTATGATGGAATGAAATATATCGAGTATCGGCGTTTTTTTATTGTTACCCACCATGAACAAGTCTTAATTGAACCGAACCCGAATTTGGAAATATATTGTAGAATTGATAATTGTATCATGGATACGAAAAATGTTTCATCGATTCGATTCGAACTATTTAGTCATAAAATACCATTGAGTGAATTGCGGAATTACGTGGATCGTATTGTTGAAAACTATCGTATCAAAAAATTAAATAAATTGGGAAACCGCGTATTTTATTTTGATGAAGTCATGCAGTCGTTACCTATGGATATTGATGGAAATATTCAATATGGAGCCGCATCAAAAACATTGAAATTCAATATGACGCCTTTTATAACGAATAAAACATTAGATAATATGTTTGGTCCGGATATTAAACTTGTCATACAACGCCTGCGATGGTTTCTAAATAAAAAGGATTGGTATATTGATAAAGGTATTCCGTACACATTTGGATTGTTGATTCATGGTGAGCCCGGGTGTGGGAAAACAAGTCTCGTTAAAGCTATCGCGAATGAAACGGGCAGACATCCATTTAATATAAAATTCCACGATTTTTTAACACAGACGCAAATGAATCAATTGTTTTTCAATGACCGCGTTTATATCAATGATACACAGGAAAGCTATATTCTTCCACAGGATAAACGACTCTATTCCATTGAAGAAATCGATTGTATGAGCGATATGGTTGCATCACGTGAAATACACGGTCATAATCAAGACCATAACGATGAAGAGTTTATCGATACACAAGACCCATTTGCGCAATTGGAACAATTGCACCTACCTGCCATAGGCAAAAACAAAAGCACTAAAATATCAACATTAGCGAAAAAAGATGTATTGAAGAAAATGCAGCAAGTGAAAACGAATAATGAAAAACTAACATTAGGGTTTGTATTGAATATATTGGATGGTGTATTAGAAGTTCCTGGTCGCGTATTAATAATGACAACGAATTATATCGATAAATTAGATAGGGCATTAATACGTCCCGGACGTATCGATTTAATTCTTGATTTTAAAAAAACGACTCGCGCAACGATTATGGAAATGTATGCGCATTTCTATGAAATTGCATCAAATCCGGGCGATTTTGAAAATATTGATGATTTGGAATATAGTCCCGCCGAAATAAATCAGATTTTTTTTAGAAATATTGATAACCCGCGTGCGGCATTAGAAGAATTATCGCGTTAAATTTTTATCGATACTTATTATATACCAAAAACATATGACATCGCGCAGAACTGGTCAAAAGACACGCAGGTATCGTCGCGCTGTAAATCGCACACAAACGCGTCGTCGAAAAAATACTACTAATAGTAATAAATCCCGCCAACTCGGTGGATGAGGTAGTAGTCGCTCCATCCTTGAAGAAATCCCACGCACAAATTCGAGTAGAAGTAATATTATGATGGGTGGAGCTTGACAACGTGACAAAGTATCCTGGTTTGGATTCACAAATTAAGTGAGATATATATTTCATAAATATACTAATATAACGTTGTGATGATTTTAGCAGAAACTGAAAACAGGTGCTGAAATTCTGATTTGTTATATAATATCTATTATCCTTACACATAATAGATATTATACGCATAAAAACACAAAAGTATAAGAAAATCGATGGAATATATATTAGAATGGAACCATCAGCCATCAAACAAGATACTGGCAAATTTAGAAAAAATACAAAGGACCAATTTTATACGAATGTTTCTGTTTCCAAACAGTGTATTCATTGTCTTATGACAAAGCTACCTTCTACAAAAGATTATGTATGGGTTGAACCATCTGCCGGCAATGGGTCATTTTTGCATAATATACCATCTACAATTGAAAAAATAGGTTTGGACCTAGAACCTATGGCGAACGGTATACAACAACAGGACTATTTACTGTGGGAACCGCCTCCCTTACTCAAAAATAAAAAAATTGTCGTTATTGGCAATCCACCTTTTGGGAGACAATCATCATTAGCAAAATCGTTCATTACGAAAAGTTGCGAGTTTGCTACAATTATTGCTTTTATTCTTCCAAAATCATTTACAAAACCGAGTATGTTTCGCATATTCGATGCCAGATTTCATTGTATCGATTCAGTCGAATTGGAAAAAAACGCGTTTGTCATCAATGGTTCGCCACACGATGTTCCGTGTGTATTTCAAATATGGCAGAAAAGGGATGTGAATAGAGAAATGGATGTAAAAGTTGAACCACGTGGTTTCACCTATGTGAAACCTTTTGGTAATGGTTCTGTAAGTCTGTATCATATCGCATTTCGACGCGTAGGGGGTCTTGCCGGAAAGTGTTATATGTATGCGACGACGGGGAATGAATTCAATATTCAAACGCACTACTTTATACGATTTGATGATAATGTTGTTCCATATATGAATTGTATTATTGAAAAAATAAACAGCACCGTTTTTCCAAGTAATACAGTGGGCCCACGCAGTATTTCAAAACCAGAAACGAACGCTATTATCAATCATATTATAACGCTTGTGATATAAGACTATTGTTGAGTTTCTAATAGTTTAGCCCATATTTCTTTACGATTTTTTAGGTCGATTGTATAATAGAAACTTTTTTCCAATACCAATCGAATTAGTTTTGAAAAAGGAACATCCGTTGATTCTACCATATGCAAAATAACCATTTTTTCCATTTCATAGCGTTCCCTAAAATGTAAAGCATCCCATTCCGCTAATAGATTCATAACAAATGTAAATAGGTTTATAAGGTAATCGCTATCGAAAACGCCATTCTTAACACGAGATTTCATAAAATCGATATCAATATATTCGTCTAATTGCGTTCTTTCAACCGAGGCTGGTAAAATCTCATCCAAAAATAGTTTTAATTCGGCCATATTCAAAAAAACAACATCGAGATTTCCTGTAGTAATATCCTCTTCTATTTTATCCCAATATGCACGATTCATTATTTGGGCGATGGCATTATATGTATGTTCGTCCATCGATGCAACAATTTGGTCTAACGCGTGTAAGCAACCTATTTGCGAGCACGATTTCCGGATTTTGTCGATTAGTTCCGTATAATAAGGTTTGCACATTGTTTTGGTTGATTCTGTTTCGGGATTCTCGATTGATTTTTTAATTTGTAGAATATTATAGTAGCAACTTGCTATATCGACTACAAATTTTTGATAATCGTTTGTTTTCCATTCATTGAAATAGTTCAAATAATCGGCAATAATACTTCCTGTTTCAGCACTGTTTTGTAATATAGCCAAAATAACATTGCGCGATTTTCCCCAAATCGTATCATTAATATCCATGTCTTTTTTACATTTGTATAACATCAATGTCATCCATATACATCGACTATGTGTCAATGAATAATTGGAAATGGGTGTATTCCTAACACCTTTCAAAAATTGCCGTGCTTCTTTTGTAGTTTTGACGGTTTGTATAAATTCCCGGAAGGAAGATATTATTTTATAATCTATGATAAGCATATGTGTCTTTTTATATTATTTCTAAAAGAAAATAATGATGAAATGAATATAAATATATATACGATAAGAAATATATCAATTAAAGAATGAATATATTTTGCGCTACTTTTAATCAAAATGGAAATTATATAACGGCTGATGTCTTACAACACATTTATTCGTTATTGAATGCTCCATTACCGGAATTGTTGGTTTTAGCATTTCAAGAAACGAAATATGGGTTTGAATATTATTGGACAGGAACGGGTATTGAACGGAATTATGTTATGATTCATAAAATACGATTAAACGGCATAGGTAAAGTAGGTATTCGCGGATTAGGCTTATATGTATTAGTTCGTAAAAACTTTAAAAAAATGGTTGAATTTAAAGGTGAAAACTGGGTTCGATTCAATCACCAATATTTTGGTAAAGGTGCTATATCGATTAGTGTATCAATTGGGAATCGTCGTTATTTATTTGTTAATACACATTTACCATATGATGATGGATGGGAAGGTGGTGGAATTAATCAACGTATTGATAGTTTAAATGTACTTTATACATATCTAATTGCCAATGAATCATTTAACTATTTGTTCATTATGGGTGATTTCAATTTCCGTATTCATTTAAAACCGGATGAATGTGTATCGCCCAATTTAACGTTGGCCAACCCATCCTTATATGAGCTATATTTGCGTAATAAAAATTGGCGGTTATTACATTATAATGATGAATTTTATATTTTAAATTATTTATATGGAAATTATTTAAATACCCTGGATATGAACGACTGTTTTGGAACTGAATTTGGGTTTCATTTGGAAACACAATTATTACCATTTTATAATCATATTTTAGATAAACCATTATTTCCTCCTTCATACAAACTATTACTTGAGAGACCGGTGTGTATTTCAATGATTGAAAATACAGATAAATTGGATATTGAAATACATTATGACCGCTGGAATACAGATCGGCGTCCAAGTTGGTGCGATCGTATTTTATATGTTCCACATCCTAACTTATCTCGAAAAAAATATGAATGTGCTGATAGTATAACAATAAACAATAGTGACCATTTACTTGTTTGGAGTATATTTGAAATTATCGAATAAAAAACAACAATACGTTCATCTATCGTATTGTTTTTTCTTTTTTTTTGTTTTTTTTGTATTATTCATGGATCTGTTGTTGTGATTGGTCTTGTGTGTTAGTTTTTGGGGGAGGCGACATCAGTTTTGAATCAGTTTCTGGTCTTGACGAAATCCAATCAGGTGGTAGACGGAAACAACGGATTCGATACACGCCGTCGCAACAACCATTGTCAGCATGGAATACATCCCGGATGTTTTGTCCATGACATACAACGCCCCTGTACAAATAGGGCTGGCGGAGGTCATGAAAGACCATACAAATCCAACGATGGTGGGAGGGGCGCAGTAGGTTGCGTAGAAGCGGACAGAAATCCAATGAATTGCGACGAGAAGAACCATCATGAAAATGTAGCGCAAAGCGCGTTTGAAGACAGATGAAATGGACAAAAAGCTGGGAGACATTGCGAGAGACAAGCGACGAGCGATGAAGAAATGAAGAGAGCACTACTATTTAGACAATTCAAAAATATACTATCAAATTTTTATATAT
>Ga0114970_10001200_pt1 | contig 19375 bp, 19 predicted proteins | sample M_140205_XF_Meta_FD_87030 | JGI IMG/M metagenome (GOLD analysis project Ga0114970, IMG submission 87030) | Freshwater microbial communities from Lake Montjoie, Canada to study carbon cycling - M_140205_XF_MetaG | ecosystem: Environmental > Aquatic > Freshwater > Lake | place: Lake Montjoie... | reverse complement strand
CCAGTACCAGTCGCTTTTCATGTTCTGCCGCTGGATGTCATCCATCGCGCCATAGCTGATGCCAAAAAGGCCGACGCCCAACAGCATCAGCCCGCCAAAGCCAATGGCGGGAAGAGACCACGCACCCTCGCCGCGTACCGCATGCGGCAGTAGATGCGCCGCAATGATCGCGGCCATGCCCAGGCCGCACAGCAGCCAGAAATTCCTGCGTGAATAGTGCATGTCATCCTCACATGTCTAAATGTCTCGTTTACACGACATATCATGACCGGTAACGATGTCAAGTAAGCATGACATTGCAAACGGACTGCGGCGTTCTTCCAGCAGGGGTCGCAAAGGCAAAAAAAGCGCCGCAAAACCGGGCTTTTCCACCCCCTTCCGGTGGGCCGTTTTTCTGGCCTGATCCGGGCAGTTCTGCTAGGTTTACGGCCTTGAGTCTTGGGGCCACGAGAGGGCTCTCACAAACACAAGAAATCGGGTGTTTGCGGTGCCTTGCGGCGCCGGAAACGGGGTTCTGTCAGCAGGCGGACTGGAAATGAAAATCAACGTCGAACGCGGCGCATTCCTCAAGGCGCTCAACCATGTGCAGAGCGTGGTGGAACGCCGGAACACCATTCCGATCCTGTCCAACGTGCTGATCGAAGCGGGCAAGGCCGGACTGAAGCTCACCGCCACCGACCTGGATATCGAGATCGTCGAGGCCCTGCCCGCCGACATCCTGCGCAACGGTGCGGCCACCGCGCCCGCCCACATGCTCTACGACATCGTACGCAAGCTGCCCGATGGGGCGCAGGTGCAGGTGGAGCTGCTGTCCAGCGAAGGCGGCCGCCTCTCGGTCAGCGCCGGTTCGTCGCGCTTCGAGCTCGCCTGCCTGCCGCGCGAGGATTTCCCCCAGATGGCCGCCGGCGCGCTGCCGCACAAATTCCGTCTCGCCGCCGACGACCTGAAGCGGCTGATCGACAAGACCCGCTTCGCCATCTCCACCGAAGAGACGCGCTATTACCTCAACGGCATCTACCTGCATGCCGCCAAGGACGCCAAGCCGCCAGTGATGCGCGCCGTCGCCACCGATGGCCATCGCCTGGCCCGCTTCGAGCTGGAACTGCCGGAAGGCAGCGCCGCCATGCCGGGCGTGATCGTGCCGCGCAAGACCGTGGGCGAACTGCGCAAGCTGCTGGACGATGCCGAGGGCGCCATCGACATTTCCCTTTCGGATACCAAGATCCAGTTCGGCTTCAATGGCGTCGAACTCACCTCCAAGCTGATCGACGGCAATTTCCCGCCCTATGAGCGGGTCATTCCCGCCGGCAACGACAAGTCGCTGGCGCTGGAAGCCAAGGAATTCGCCCAGTCGGTGGACCGCGTTTCCACCATCAGCGCCGACAAGACCCGCGCCGTGAAGCTGGGCCTGTCCAAGGACAAGGTGACGCTGACCGTGGTCAACCCGGAATCGGGCACCGCCACCGAGGATGTCGGAGCCACCTATAGCGCCGGCGCGCTGGAGATCGGCTTCAACGCCCGCTACCTGCTGGACATCACCAGCCAGATCGAGGGCAAGGAAGTGCGCTTCCTGCTGTCGGATGCGGGCTCGCCCGCCATCATCGAGGACGCAAGCGACCCCCGCACGCTGTATGTCCTTATGCCGCTTCGGGTCTGATATTGGCGTTCGCCACCGACATGCAGCCTGAGCGCGCCGCCTTTGCGGACGCGCCTGCAAAGCTGGCGGTGACACAGCTGCGGCTGACCAACTTTCGCTCCTATGCCAGCGGGGCGCTGGCGCTGTCGGGCGCACCGGTGGTGCTGGCGGGGCCGAACGGCGCCGGGAAGACCAACATCCTGGATGCGATCTCGATGCTGTCGCCCGGACGCGGCCTGCGCGGGGCGAAGCTGGCCGAACACACCCGCAAGGGCCCGGTGGTCTCCGATGCGGCGCTGTGGGCGGTGGCGGCCACGGTGGCGCGCGGGGCAACCGAATACGAGATCGGCACCGGGCTTATCAGAAGCTCGGGGGCACTGGGACCCAATGGCGGCGAGAAGCGCCCCGGCGGCGGAAGCCGCCAAGACAAAAGAAGCGTGCGGCTCAATGGCGTCGAAGCCAGGGGCAGCGCCGACCTGGGCGATATCGTCCAGCTGATCTGGCTGACGCCCGCCATGGATCGCCTCTTCATCGAAAGTGCGGGCGGGCGGCGGCGTTTCCTCGACCGGCTGGTGCTGGGTTTCGAGCCTGCCCATGCCCGCCATTCCACCCGCTATGAAACCGCGATGCGCGAACGGGCGCGGCTGCTGAAATACGGTCCGCGCGATCCGGCCTGGCTGGACGGGCTGGAGAGCGAGATGGCCGAGGCGGGCATCGCCATCGCAACCGCTCGCGCCATAGCGGTGGAGCGCCTGTCCCGCGCCCTGACCGAGCATGTCGGCGAATTTCCCGCCGCCGCCCTGTCGCTGAGCGACGAACTGCATCTTTCCAGCGCCGACGAACTGCGCGCCAGGCTGGCGGCATCGCGCATCCGTGACGCCGAAGCCGGGCGCACCGGCCACGGCCCACACACCACCGACCTGATGGTACGCCATACCGCCAAGCGGGCCGATGCGCAGGACTGCTCCACCGGCGAGCAGAAGGCGCTGCTGATCTCCATCATCCTGGCCGATGCCCGCGAGCTGAGCCGCGCCCGCGACGGCCTGGCGCCGCTTCTGCTGCTGGACGAGATCGCCGCCCATCTGGATGCGCGCCGCCGCAGCGCCCTGTTCGAGGAAATCCATGCCCTGTCCGCCCAGGCCTGGATGACCGGCACCGACCTTTCCCTGTTCGAAGGCTGGGGCCGCAACGCCGAAATCTTCCTGGTCGAAAACGGCCAGTTCATGCGTCAGGAGTAAGCCATGGCCGAACCCGCTGTGAACAACAACGAATATGGCGCCGACAGCATCAAAGTCCTCAAGGGGCTCGACGCCGTGCGCAAGCGCCCCGGCATGTATATCGGCGACACCGATGACGGTTCGGGCCTGCACCACATGGTCTACGAAGTCGTGGACAATGCCGTGGACGAGGCGCTGGCCGGCCATGCCGACCATATCGACGTGACGTTGAACCCGGACGGCTCCTGCACCGTGTACGACAATGGCCGCGGCATTCCCGTGGGCATCCACAAGGAAGAAGGCGTCTCGGCAGCCGAGGTCATCATGACCCAGCTGCATGCCGGCGGGAAGTTCGACGAGAATTCCTACAAGGTTTCCGGCGGCCTGCACGGCGTCGGTGTTTCGGTGGTGAACGCGCTGTCGGAATTCCTCGACCTGCGGATATGGCGCGAGGGCAAGGAACATTACATGCAGTTCCGCCACGGCGATCCCGTGTCGCCCCTGTCTGTCGTGGCCGAGGCGCCGGGCCGCAAGGGCACGGAGATCACCTTCCTGCCCTCGTCCGCAACTTTCACCAAGACCACGTTCGATTTCGGCACGCTGGAACACCGCCTGCGCGAACTGGCCTTCCTCAATTCCGGCGTCGTCATCATCCTGAGCGACAAGCGCGGCGTCGAGCCCAAGGAAGTGACGCTGCACTATGAGGGCGGGCTGAAGGCGTTCGTGCAGTATCTCGACCGCGCCAAGCAAGCCCTGATCCCTGCGCCCGTGATGATCGTGGCCGAACGTGACGGCATGACCGTCGAAGTGGCGATGACCTGGAACGACAGCTATCACGAGAGCACGCTGGCCTTCACCAACAACATCCCGCAGCGCGACGGCGGCACCCATGTGGCGGGCTTCCGCGCCGCCCTGACCCGCGTCGTCACCAAGTATGCCGAAGACATGGCGGGCAAGAAGGACAAGGTGGCGTTGACCGGTGACGATTGCCGCGAAGGCCTGACCTGCGTCCTGTCGGTCAAGGTGCCGGACCCGAAATTCTCGTCGCAGACCAAGGACAAGCTGGTTTCCAGCGAAGTGCGCCCCGTGGTGGAAAGCGCCATGATCGACCAGCTGGGCGCCTGGTTCGAGCAGCACCCCGCCGACGCCAAGGCAATCGTCGGCAAGGTGGTGGAAGCCGCCACCGCCCGCGAGGCCGCCCGCAAGGCGCGCGAACTGACCCGCCGCAAGGGCGTGCTCGATGGCATGTCCCTGCCCGGCAAGCTGGCCGATTGCCAGGAGCGCGATCCCAGCAAGTGCGAAATCTTCATCGTCGAGGGCGACAGCGCCGGTGGCAGCGCCAAGCAGGGCCGCAACCGTTCCAACCAGGCGGTGCTGCCGTTGCGCGGCAAGATCCTGAACATTGAGCGGGCGCGTTTCGACAAGATGCTGTCCAGCGACTCCATCGTCTCGCTGATCACGGCGCTGGGCACCGGCATCGGCCGCGAAGAGTTCAACGCCGACAAGCTGCGCTACCACAAGATCATCATCATGACCGACGCCGACGTCGACGGCGCGCATATCCGGACCCTGCTGCTGACCTTCTTCTACCGGCAGATGCCGGAGCTGATCGAGCGCGGCCACATCTTCATCGCCCAGCCGCCGCTCTACAAGGCGACGCGCGGCAAGTCGGAGCGCTACCTCAAGGACGAGGACGAGCTGCAGAACCATCTTATCGCGGAAGGCACGTCCGGCGGCTCGCTGACGCTGCACACCGGCGAGATGATCGCGGGCTCGGACCTGGACACGCTGGTGGAGCATGCCCGCACTGCGGCGTCCGCGCTGTCAAACTTCCCGCGCCACTATGCCCGCTTCGTGCTGGAGCAGGCGGCGATTTCGGGCGCGCTCAACCCCGACATCCTCAATGATGCCGAGAAGGCCAAGGCGGCGGCGACGACCATCGCCTCGCGGCTGGACACGCTGTCAGAAGAGTTCGAGCGCGGCTGGCATGGCGAGCCCACCGCCGATGGCGGCCTGAAATTCTGGCGCGATGTGCGCGGCGTGCGCGAGACGGTGGCGATCGACGGCGCCCTGATCGCGTCTGCCGATGCGCGCCGCCTGGACCGCATGGCGGTTGAACTGCAAAAGACCTATCTCAAGCCCGGCACACTGCGGCGCAAGGATGAAAGCTTCGAGGTACGCTCGCCGTCGGAGATGCTCGAGGCCATCTATGGCTGGGGCCGCAAGGGCCTGGCGCTGCAGCGCTACAAGGGCCTGGGCGAAATGAACCCGGAACAGCTCTGGGAAACCACGCTGGACGAGAATGCCCGTTCGCTGCTGGTGGTGAAGGTGCAGCATGCCGATGAGGCCGGCGAACTTTTCGCCAAGCTGATGGGCGATGTGGTCGAGCCGCGCCGCGAGTTCATCCAGGACAATGCGTTGTCGGCCTCCGTGGACATATAATGCTTAAAGGCCTGCGCTTCCAGAAACGGTTGCGTATGCTGCCCGGGGTGCGGGCCAACCTGTCCAAGAGCGGCGTCTCCGCCAGCCTGGGGCCGAAGGGCGCCAGTGTGAATGTGGGGCGTGACGGCGTCAGTACAAGTGCTGGGCTGCCGGGCACGGGCCTTTCCTATCGCCAGAAGATTACGCGCACGAACCGCAGCGCCTGGATCGGCGTGGTGGCGCCACTGGCAGGGCTGGCATTCGCAGGCTGGCAGAACCGGGGGCCTATCGGCGACTGGTTCGCGCCACAGGCCCCGGCAGCCACACAGGCGGCCGCACCCATGCCACCTGCGCCTGCAGCGCCCGCACCGGACAAGGTGGTGACGGCGAGCCCCGTGCGCAAGCCGCCGACCATTGCCGCGCAGCGGGCGAAGCTGCTGAAGCCCGGCGGCACCATCTATGTGCGGCGGGCCGGTTCGGTGCTGCGGGAAGCGCAGAAGCCTTCGGCCAAGGCGCTGGCGAAATTGGCCAAGGGGGCGCGCCTGACCGTGGTGGCGGTGGACGGCCCCTGGACGCAGGTGAAGAGCGGCGACGCGACAGGCTGGATGAGAACGTCAGTGCTGGGGCCGAAGCCCTAGCTACTTCCCGGTCTTCTTCTTGCGCATGGCGAGCGTGCGCAGGCGCAGGGCATTGAGCTTGATGAAGCCCGCCGCGTCCTTCTGGTCATAGGCGCCCTGGTCGTCCTCGAACGTCACCAGCTTCTCGCTGTAGAGCGAGTAGGGCGAGGTGCGGCCGACCACGGCGACATTGCCCTTGTAGAGCTTCAGCCGCACCGTGCCAGCAACATAGTCCTGGGACTTGTCGATCAGCGCCTGCAGCATCTCGCGCTCCGGGCTGAACCAGAAGCCGTTATAGATCATCTCGGCATAGCGCGGCATGATCTCGTCCTTCAGGTGCGCCGCGCCGCGATCCAGCGTGATGCTCTCGATGCCGCGATGGGCAGCCAGCAGGATCGTGCCGCCGGGCGTCTCGTAGACGCCGCGCGACTTCATGCCGACAAAGCGGTTTTCGACCAGGTCGAGCCGGCCAATGCCGTTGGCCTTGCCCAGCGCGTTCAGTTTTGCCAGCAGCGTGGCGGGCGACAGCGCCTCGCCATCGATGCTGACCGCGTCACCCTTGTCGAAGCCGACCTCGATATAGGTCGCCTTGTCGGGCGCATCTTCGGGCGCGATGGTGCGCATATAGACGATGCTTTCGGCTTCCACCGCCGGGTCTTCCAGCACCTTGCCCTCGGACGAGGAGTGCAACAGGTTGGCATCGACGCTGAACGGCGCGTCGCCGCGCTTGTCTTTCGCAATCGGAATCTGGTGCGCTTCGGCGAATTCCAGCAGCTTCGTGCGGCTGGTCAGGTCCCATTCGCGCCACGGCGCGATCACTTTGATGCCCGGCTGCAGCGCGTAATAGCCCAGCTCGAAGCGGACCTGGTCATTGCCCTTGCCGGTGGCGCCGTGACAGACGGCGTCGGCGCCGACCTTTTGCGCGATTTCGATCTGCTTGGCGGCGATCAGCGGGCGGGCAATGGAAGTTCCCAGAAGGTAAACGCCCTCATACAGCGCGTTGGCGCGAAACATCGGGAAGACATAGTCGCGGACGAATTCCTCGCGCACATCCTCGATGAAGATGTTCTCGGGCTTGATGCCCAGGGTGATGGCCTTCTGGCGGGCCGGCTCGATCTCCTCACCCTGGCCCAGATCGGCGGTGAACGTCACCACCTCGGCGCCATACTCGGTCTGCAGCCACTTCAGGATCACGGAGGTATCCAGGCCGCCCGAATAGGCCAGCACCACCTTGTTCACACCCGGCTTCGCCACGTCGTTCACTCCATTTCCAGCTAACCCATTGGCAGGAAAGCAGAAGTCCATACATTCGAACCGCCGGAAAAAGGGTCCCCCTCCCCCTGCGGCCACCGGCCCGGACCTTCCGGGCGCAACGGGCCGAGTTGATAAAGCCCAGGGGAGAAAGGTCAAGGAGTATAGGCCGGCGCGGCGCCTACCTGGCCAAAGCGACGGGCGCAGTTTTTCCATCGGGATGGTGAGGCAGAATTCCACCCCGCCCGGCGGAAAGATCAGGCGGCGGGCGCGGTGGACTCAACCGGGCACGGTTTCCGGGGCCGGGGCGCGCGCGCCCTTGGCCAGCGTGCCGACCAGGCGATCACCCTGGCGCACCGAAATCTTGTGCGACACGCAAAGCGTGTAGGCGTGGCGAATGGCATCGGCATCACAAGCGGCTTCGAAATCCCGCTCCGTGATGACGAAATCGAGCTTGTCCCGAAAGGACATTTTGTACGGCTTCAACATTTGGCTATCTCCCTTTGGTGAGCGGGAGCACGGACAAGGTTCTGTGATTGTCCCTTATGTCTCTCAAGCGCGGGCGCTCGGATCGGCTGCCAGCGATGCATGCTGCATAGCACACAAGTTCCACTGGGCCTAATGGGCTAGTGGGGCATCCGCGAAAGCTGGTTCGACTGCACCTGCTCCAGCGCGTTGGTTTCGCGCGCCAGGCGTTCGGAGGCGCGCTCTTTCACGGACTCCGACTTGAGCTGGCCGCAAGCGGCCATGATGTCCCGGCCGCGCGGCGTGCGCACCGGCGACGCATAACCGGCCTTGTTCACGACCTCGGCGAATTTCTCGATCTGGGCCCAGTCGGAACATTCATACGGCGCGCCGGGCCAGGCATTGAACGGGATCAAATTGATCTTGGCGGGAATGCCCCGCAGCAGCCGCACCAGTTCCTTGGCATCGGCCAGCGTGTCGTTGACCCCCTTGAGCATCACATATTCAAACGTGATGCGGCGGGCATTCGAGGCGCCGGGATAGTCGCGGCAGGCCTGCAGCAATTCGGCAATCGGATACTTCTTGTTGATCGGCACGAGGACGTCGCGCAGATCGTCGCGCACCGCATGCAGCGAAATCGCCAGGCCGGAGCCGATCTCGCTGCCCGCCTTTGGAATCATCGGCACCACGCCTGCGGTGGAAAGCGTCACGCGGCGCTTGCTCAGCGCCAGCGCCCCGCCATCGGTGACGATGGCCAGCGCGTGTTTCACATTGTCGAAATTGTAGAGCGGCTCGCCCATGCCCATCATCACCACATTGGTGACGCTGCGGCCCGGTTGGGTGCTGGGCCAGTCGTCCAGCGCGTCCTTGGCGATCATCACCTGCCCCAAGATCTCAGCGGGAGTCAGGTTGCGCACCAGCTTCTGGGTGCCGGTGTGGCAGAACTTGCAGGTCAGGGTGCAGCCGACCTGGCTGGAGACGCAGAGCGTGCCGCGATCTTCTTCCGGGATATAGACGGTCTCGAACTCGATGCCGGCGCCGGTGCGCAGGAGCCATTTGCGGGTGCCGTCTTCCGATGCCTGTTGCGTGACAATCTCGGGCCGCTCGAGGGTGAACTTGTCCTCCAGCACCCCGCGAAAATCCTTCGCCAGATTGCTCATGCGCTCGAAGCTGGGCGCGCCGTGGACATAGAGCCAGTTCCACACCTGGCCGGTGCGCATGGCGGCGGAGCTTGCAGGCACGCCGGCTTCCACCAACGCCGTCTTCAGCGCGGCGCGGTCCAGGCCGATGAGAGAGGTCTTGGCCGGCATCACATCTTGCAGGTGTCGTGCACCTTGGTCATGGCATCGGCAAAACCGGCCAGCGAATAGGTGTCGACCGTCTTGGTGCCGCGCGCCGACACGCCGCTGGCCACCGCCGATACGCCCTTGCCCATGCTGTCGATCAGGCGGGCATTCTCGGCCAGCGATTGCAGCCATGCGGCGCCGTCATTGCCGTTGTTGGGACGGGCGAAGAAGGCGAACTTGGCGGAGCCCACTGCCACCGAGGCGGCGGCATCGGCCTTCACCGGATAGCCCAGCACGATCTGCGGCTCGGCTTTGATCTTGCGGCCCGGCCAGTCCGACACCATCAGGTAGATGGCGGAACGCTTGGCGCCGCGCGGCGTCGAGGCGCGCGGCTGCGACAGGGCATAGCAGGTCATGCTGGAACCCGTGCCCGACGAATAGGCGGACCAGTTCTGGTAGGCGCCCAGCAGCGTGGCGGGCTCGGCCTGGGCGGGCGCGGCGGCAACCAGCGCCATAGCGGCGGACAGGAACAGGGCAGAGATGCGAATCATGTCGGGGAACTCCAGCGCCAGAATTGCGGTTTTCCCGTGCAAATCGGGCGTATGTATGGTGCGTTGCCGCAAGATACAGGGCCTTAGCCCTGCACTCAAACGCTATTCGCGTAACCCGTAGCCCTTGGAGTAAAGCCGCCAGACCGTGCCGCCCAGGATGGCCAGCAACAGCAGCGTCAGCCCGATGCCCAGGCCCGGCGGTGTTTCATCGACGCCGATCATGGCGCCGCGGATGCCGTTGATGAAATAGAAGATGGGATTGGCCCAGGCCAGCCAGCGCAGCCAGTCGGGCAGCATCTCCACCGTGTTGAAGACGCCACCCACCATCGACAGCGGCGTCAGGAAGAACACCACCGGCATGTTGAGCTGTTCGAAGCTCTTGGACCACAGGCCGACAATGATGCCCAAAAGGCCGAAGATCGCCGAGACGCTGACGATCCAGAACAGGAACAGGGCCAGGGATTCGATATGTGTGGCGCCGAAGAACAGGCCCATCACCATGATGCCGATGCCGGTCAGCGCGGCGCGCAGCACCACCACCGACAGGTTGCCCACGATCATCTCGGCATAGGAGAGCGGCGCCACCAGCATCTCTTCGATGAACTTGATGAAGCGCGAGAAATAGATCGCCGAGGAGCTTTGCAGGAAGGCGGCATTGACCACATTCAGCATGACGATGCCGGGCAGCACGAATTCCAGGTAGCGATGGCCGCCAATGGTGTTGATGCGACCGCCAACCACGAAGCCGAAGATGAAGATAAACAGCAGCGCCGAGATCCAGGGCGCAATGAAGGCCTGGATGGGAACGCGGACCATGCGCTGCACCTCGCGGCGCACCATCGTGGCCAGGCCGATCCAGTTGACGCCCATTGGTGACAGGTTGGGAGGCAGCGTCGTCATCTATTGCCCCGCCACATGGTCGGCTTCGGCGCCGGTCGCGGTGAGATAGGCTTGTTCCAGCCCGCCGGGGCCGGCCACCATCTCGTCCTTGCTGCCTTCGCGCACGATGCGGCCCCTGGCGACGATGGCGATGTCGCGGCACAGCCGCTCCACTTCTTCCAGATAGTGTGAGGTGAGCAGGATGGTGCGACCCTGCGCGTTGATCTCGGTGAGATAGCGCCACAGCACGCGGCGCAGCTCCACATCGACGCCCGCCGTAGGCTCGTCGAGAATGATCAGCCGGGGATCATGGACCAGGGCGCGCGCCAGCACGACGCGGCGCTTCAGGCCGCCGGACAATTCGCGGAACTGCTTCTTGCGGTGCTCGGTGAGGTCGAAGCTTTCCATCAGCGCATCGATGCGGCTCTTGCGCTGGGCGGCCGACATCCCGAAATAGCCGCCCATCCAGTCCACGATCTGCACCGGGGTGGCGAAGGGATCGACGTTGAATTCCTGCGGGCAGAGGCCGACCAGGCGGCGGGCCTCGCGATACTGCTTCACCGAATCCAGTCCGAAGATCTCGATGCTGCCGCCGCTGGGTTCGGCGATGCCGGTGACGCAGTGGATGGTGGTGGATTTGCCCGCGCCGTTGGGGCCCAGAAAGCCGAAGAAATCGCCCTCTGCGATGGTGAGCGACAGGTCATCGACCGCGACATTGCCACGGCGGCGATAGACCTTGCGGAGATTGGTGATTTTGAGCGCGGGGGTAGGCATGTGGGCCGGAATATGGGGTTAGCTGCGCGGCTTTGCCAGAGGGGCGCCCCAAGTATGTGCGGGCGGCACCTGCGCCCCTGCCCCGCCGGCTTTTACCGGCCGGTCGCCGAACTGGCCCATCGTTAAAAGACGGTCATAAAGCACGATGGCCCCGGCCATGCCGACATTGATGGAAAAGCGGGTGGGAATTTTCACCACGAAGTCGCACGCCTTCAGGACTTCCGGCGACAGCGAGTAACGCTCGGCCCCGAAGACATAGGCGGCGCGGGTGGGATGGCGGAAGCGCGGCAGCTCCACTGCGTCGTCGGTGATTTCCACGCCGACCAGGCGGCAGCCCAGCGGCAGGCGGAAATCGGACGACTGTTCGAAATGGTAGAATGGCATGACGCCTTCGGCCCGGCTGGTGTCGCTGACCTGGTCGGACAGCTTCAGGCGCGGCGCGACGGAAAAGAAGAAGCTGGCGTCGAAGGCATGGGCGATGCGCACCAGGTTGCCCAGGTTCATCGGCTTGGAAATGCCGTCGACCCCGACTCCGAAATACCCCCTCACCTGACCTCCACCACAGAAACGGGGTCGTGTCTTTTATGACCCCCATCCGTCGCAACTCGGGTTTGCCTGCGGCAAACACCTCGGTGCGACACCTTCCCCCTTCTAGGCGCTTCGCGCCGAAGGGGGAAGGAAGCTGTCGGATGCTGAAAGTCGCGCCGCGGAATGCGGAGCTCGCACCAGCTGGATGCCCGGCACTTGCCAGTGATTCGCTATTTGCGGGCCGCCTGCTCGCGGTCGGCCCGCTCCATCGCCACGGTATAGGGCGTGACGCTGGTGATGACGCAGCGGTCGCGCTGGCCGGCAATGCCCTTGCTGATGACCTGGTCGCCGCGCGTGATGCAGGACAGGCCGAAATTGGAATTGCTGCGGATCTGCAGCGCGCCGTTGAAATGGACCCCGTCGCAGACCGTGTTGAAGCCCAGCTTGTACTTGTTGCGGAAGCGGTCGATCACGATGATGTGGCGCTCATCGCCCCGGATGGACGAAAAGCTGTCGATCTGGTTGTTGCGCAAACATTGCTTCTGGCCCGGCTGGGCGGAGGCGGGCGCGGCGGCGGCCAGCAGGGCGACCGAGGCAAGGACGGCGGCGATGACAAGTTTCATGCTGATCTCCCGTGGCGGCGTGCCTAGTATACGCGCAATTGCGCCGCTTTGATCCATAACTGCGTTTCATCCTGTCTCCCGCCCGCTGAACCCCACATGAACGAACCTTCTGAAACCAGCCTTGCCGCGCGGCTGCGCTCTGGCCCGCTGGGGAAGCTTGGCCCGGGCCTGATCACCGGGGCGGCGGATGACGATCCCGGCGGCATCGCCAGCTATTCCCAGGCGGGGGCGCAGTTCGGCTTTCACCTGCTCTGGACCATGCTGCTGACCTTTCCCCTGATGGTGGCGGTGCAACTGATCAGCGCCCGCATCGGCCGCGTCACCGGCGCAGGGCTCGCCGCCAACATGTGCAGGGTGATGCCGCGCCAGGTCGTGGTCGGGCTGATCGCTCTGCTCTTTGCGGCCAATGTCATCAATATCGGCGCCGACCTGGCGGCGATGGGCGAAGCCGCCGAGCTGGTGCTGGGCAGCCGCAACCCCTGGGCCGGGCATGGCTTCACCGTTTTCTTTGCCCTCTTCTCGCTGACGCTGCAGGTGCTGGTGCCCTATCGCCGCTATGCCCGCATCCTGACGGTGCTGACCTTCAGCCTGCTGGCCTATGTCGGGGTGCTGTTCCTGCTGACGCTGGACTGGGCGGCAATAGGCCTGGGCCTGATCGGTGTCGATGCGGCGCTGACCCCGGCGGCGGCCACGGTGATCGTGGCGGTGTTCGGCACCACCATCAGTCCGTATCTTTTCTTCTGGCAGAGCGCGCAGGAGGTCGAGGAGATCGACCATGACGACGCCCAGCACGCTTTGCGCGAGGCGCCGAGCGAGGCGCCCGCCGCGCTGGCCGGCATCCGGCTCGATACCATTGCGGGCATGTTCGTCTCCAACGCCATCGCCGTGGCGATCATGATCGCCACCGCCGCCACGCTGCACCAGGCCGGCGTGACCCACATCGACACCGCGGCGCAGGCGGCGGCGGCGCTGCGGCCCGTGGCGGGTGATTTCGCCTTCGCCCTGTTCGCGCTGGGCATCATCGGCACCGGGCTTCTGGCGGTTCCCGTCCTGGCCGGATCGGTGGCCTATGCCGTGGGCGAGACGCAAGGCTGGCGCACGGGGCTGGACAATACGGCCAGCCAGGCGCGCGGCTTCTATGCCGTGATCGGCGCGGCGATGCTGCTGGGTATCGGCATCGACTTCTCGCCCATCGACCCTTTCCAGGCGCTGTACTGGAGCGCGGTGCTGAACGGCCTGATCGCAGTGCCGATGATGGCGGCGATGATGTTCGTGGCGCGCCACGATTGCATGGGCGCTTTCCGCCCCGGGCCCGTGCTGACGGGATTGGGCTGGCTTTCCACCGCCGTGATGGCGGCGGCGGCCAGCGCCATGATCTGGTTCCTGCTGGTTTGACGCACAGAAAAAAGCCGTGAGATTTCTCCCACGGCCTTTGTCCATTCAGGCGAATTTAGCGGCGGTCGCGATAGGGGCGGCCGCAGCGGCGCTCATACGAACCGCGATCATTGCTCCACACCGGGTCGCCCAGGTTGAGGTCGCAGGGATCGGTGGCCGCACCTACCACGCCACCGCCAACCGCACCGACCGCCGCGCCCAGACCGGGATTGCCCGCTGCCGCACCGATGATGGCGCCACCCGCCGCGCCGATCAGGGCGCCGCTGGCGGCGCGGTCACCCGGATTGGTGCCGCAACCGGCCACGCAAAGAGGCGCAACGGCGGCGAAAGCCAATAGAATCCTGTTCCCCCGCATGCCTGGGTCTCCTGAAAATAAATTTATACCCCGACGCCCCAACAACGTGCGGTGCCGCGAAAGGGTTCCGGAACTTGAGAGATTGGGGCCCCCAGCGACCAGCGAATAGTTCGCAGCAGCACTTGCGACTGCGAATTAATCCTGATAGATTCAGCTAATCGCGATTGGGGAATTCGTCATGCGCCGCCTTCTGCTTACACTTGCCGCCACGCTGCTACCCCTGCCCGCGCTGGCGACGCCCGGCGACGAGATCCAGGTCTATACCGGCGGCATCATGCCGGTGGGCGAAGTCGGCCTGACCTGGCACAACAATTTCACCCTGAACGGCAAGAAGACGCCGGACTTTCCCGGCGCGCTGGCCAACCACGATGCCTATGCCTCGGTCACCGAATTCGCGCTGGGTGTCACCGACTGGTTCGAGGCGGGACTGTACCTGCCGCTCTATTCGCACACGCCTGCGGAGGGACTGCAGTTCGACGGCTTAAAGCTGCGGGCGCTGTTCGTGCAGCCCGGTAACGAGGAAAAAGATTTCTATTACGGCGTGAATTTCGAGTTCAGCTGGAACGAACCCCGCTGGGATGCCCAGACCAACACCGGCGAGATTCGCCCCATCATCGGCTGGCGCTTCGGCGATGGCTGGAGCTTCACCGCCAACCCCATCCTCGACAACACCTACAAGGGCTTCAACCGCCTGACCTTCGCGCCGTCGATGCGGCTGGACAAGGCGCTGAACGAGACCTGGACCGTGGCGGTGGAAAGCTATTCGGAGTTTGGCGAGTTGCGCAATTTTCTGCCCGGCGACCAGCAATCGCACCAGCTTTGGGCCGTGGCCGATTATACCGGCGAGCGCGTGTCGGTGGAGTTTGGCGTCGGTGCAGGCCTGACGCCAGCATCGGACCAGTTCGCGATCAAGCTGATGCTGATCAGCGACCTGACCGGCGAGCACGGTCTTTTCCGCGGCCTGTAATTTGCCCGGTCCCAGATTCACCAGCGCCGAGGCGATCGCAGCGGCGATTTTCTGGCTTGCCGTGCTTGTGGCCGCCATTTGGTTTTTTCATTGAGCGCGCCCGTTCAGCCTGGGTTCAGGTTGGACGCGCTAGTCAGCTTTACGCACAGCCCGGCCCTTGTTTGCACACGGCATCCGAAAAACGGCGTCATCGGCATGCCATCACACTGAGGAGATCAGAATGAATCTTGACCATATCGCCGCCGCGCTGCTTGGCACTGCCGCCCTGGTGGCGCCCAACGCCGCCGCCGCCCATGTCTTCCATGCTGACCATGTGCTGGGCACCTCGCTGGACGCCGTCATCGTCTCAGCCAGCCGGGAAATGGCCGAAGTGGCGCTGCAGGTCATGCAATCCGAAATCGCCCGCCTGGACGCGATCCTGAGTGGATGGCGCAGCGACAGCGAGCTGGCGTTGCTGAACACCGCATCGCGCCACCTCGCCTCGCCCGACCTGTTCCAGGTGATCGCAGCCGGTGAAAGCTGGCGCGAAAGCAGCGGCGGCGCCTTCAGCCTGCGACTGGGTACGCTTCTGGCGGCACCGCCCCCGGCGCGTGCAGGCCTGGCCACCGGCCTGCAGCAGGCTGCTCTCACGCTCGATCCCGAAACGCGCGAAATTCGCCGTCCTGCCGGACTGCAGTTCGCCGTGGACGGCATCGCCAAGGGCTATGTCATCGACCGCGCCGTCGCCGCCGCGCTGCGCCTGCCCGCGATCCAGGGCGTGATGCTCGATATCGGGGGCGACCTATGCTGCCGGGGCGCAGCGCCCAATGGCCTGTCCTGGCAGGTCGGCGTCGCCGATCCGCGCAACCTGGCCGACAATGCACCGCCGCTGGCGATGATCGCCCTCAACAACAGCGCCATGGCCAGCAGCGGCATGGGCGCGCGCGGTCATGCCATTCTCGATCCGGCGACCGGCGAAACGCGCAACGATATCCTGATGGCGACCGCTATGGCGCCGACCGCCGCCGATGCGGATGCGCTTGCCAGCATATTCCATGTGCTTTCCCCGGCGCAGAGCCTGTTGCTGGCCGACAGCCTGCCCGGCGTCGCCGCGCATGTGGTGGATGCCAGCGGCACGGCCCATGTCTCGGACGGCTGGGTCCGGTTGGCGCAGAACGGACCGGCGCGCCCGGTGCTGGCCGCGCCCGCCTGGCCGCCAGGCTTCGCGGTGAAAATCGATTATGAGGTTCCCGTGATCACGGGTGGGCGGCGGGCGCGTGTGCCCTATGTCACCATCTGGGTGAGCAACGAGGCCGGCGACGCAGTGCGGACGTTGGCCTATTACGCAGACAAGCAGCGCTTCATGCGCGAAAATTATGTTTTCTGGGAGCAGATCGGCGGCGCAAATCCGGCGCTGGTGGCGTCCGTGACGCGGCCCACGCGGCCGCCGGGCGCCTATTCCCTCACCTGGGACGGGCACGACGATTCCGGAAAGCCTGTGCCGCAGGGACGCTACACGGTGAATATCGAGGCGTCGCGCGAGCATGGCGGCCACAACATCGAGCGGATTGAAATTCAGCTTGGCACCAATCCCGCCACGGCTTCCGCGCCGGCGCAGGCGGAAATCGGCGCCGCCAAGGTGACCTACGGCAAATAGCGATGTCGCAATCCAGTCCGCTGCTGCCCCGGCGCCGTTCGGCCACCGCCATCGCCTTCTATACCCAGTGCCGCAACTGGCATGGCTATCTGTCGGCCTTTGCCTTCCTGGCCCTGATCTTCTTCAGCGCAACCGGCATCCTGCTCAACCATCCCGAATGGCTGGGCGACGCGGAGCCGGAGGCGGCCAGCGTCACCGCCACACTGCCCGTTGCCGCGCTGCAGGCGGCAGGTGCCAGCGCCGACCCCGGCGCGGCACTGGGATTGCTGGCCGCCGGGCGGATGAAGCTGCTGGGAGCATACAGCAGCGCCGATATCAGCACGGGCGAAGCCTTTCTGCGCTTTGAAAGCGTCAAGGGATCATCCGATATCACCATCGACCTGAAGACCGGCGCGGCGCACGGCAAGGTCCGGCAAGCCGATCTCCTCACGGTGATCGAAGACCTGCATCGCGGCAAGAATGTCGGCCGGGTCTGGAGCGCCGTGATCGATGCCTCGGGAGCACTGGTGCTGGTGTTGTCCCTGTTGGGATACGTCCTGTTCTTCACCATGCGCTTCAAGCTGCGCACAGGCCTGGTGCTGACCGGTGTGAGCCTGGCCGCGATGGCCGTCATATTCCTGCTATTCGTGCCTTAAGCGGCAAGCAATCCCGCCGTGTACAGAAGGATTGCGGAACATTCCGCTGCAGTAGCGAGCGTCTTCTCGCACTTGCCCCCTGCGTTATCGGATTTGTATCTTTTTGTCGCGATGCTTCGCGCATTGCGCTGCAGGGGGGAACTGCCGATGGCAAGCATCAATGACTTTCCGGATACCAGACCCGAAAAGCTGACCGGCGAAGAACGCCGCGCGCTGCTGCTGTGCGCCGGTGGCGTTGGCGGCGCCTTCGGGCTGGTGGTCTTCCTCAGCCGCTACCTCTACCTGCTGGGCTGACGTCTAGCCTGCAGGCGTGTTGAGATAGATCTCGCCGCCGGTCTGCTTGAACTCTTCCGACTTCTTCGCCATCGCGGCACGGATTTCGGCCGAGGACAGCGTGTCATTGGTGCCCTTCGCCGCGTCGCGCACTTCCTGCGAAATCTTCATCGAGCAGAATTTCGGCCCGCACATGGAGCAGAAATGCGCCACCTTGGCGCCGTCTGCCGGCAGCGTTTCGTCGTGGTAGAGCTGCGCCGTTTCCGGATCGAGCGCCAGGGCGAACTGGTCGCGCCAGCGGAATTCAAACCGCGCCTTTGACATGGCGTCGTCCCAGATGCGCGCCGCCGGATGGCCCTTGGCCAGGTCGGCGGCATGGGCGGCGATGCGATAGGCGATCACGCCCGCCTTGACGTCGTCGCGATCCGGCAGGCCCAGATGCTCCTTGGGCGTGACATAGCAGAGCATCGCGGTGCCGAACCAGCCGATCATCGCCGCGCCAATCGCGCTGGTGATGTGGTCATAGCCGGGCGCGACATCGGTGGTCAGCGGCCCCAGCGTGTAGAACGGGGCCTCGTCGCAGGTCTTGAGCTGACGGTCCATATTCTCCTTGATCTTGTGCATCGGCACGTGGCCGGGGCCTTCGATCATCACCTGGACGTCATGGCGCTGCGCGATCTTGTTCAGTTCGCCCAGCGTATCGAGCTCGGCGAACTGGGCCGCGTCGTTGGCGTCGGCGGTGGAACCGGGGCGCAGGCCGTCGCCCAGGCTGAAGGAAACGTCATACTGCTTCAGCAGCTCGCAGATGTCCTCGAAATGGGTGTAGAGGAAATTCTCCTTGTGATGCGCCAGGCACCACTTGGCCAGGATCGAGCCGCCGCGGCTGACGATGCCGGTGACGCGGTCGGCGGTGAGCGGGACATGCGCCAGGCGCACGCCGGCATGGACGGTGAAGTAATCCACGCCCTGCTCGCACTGTTCCACCAGCGTGTCGCGGTAGATTTCCCAGGTCAGGTCTTCGGCGACGCCGCCGACCTTTTCTAGCGCCTGGTAGATCGGCACGGTGCCGATCGGCACCGGGCTGTTGCGGATGATCCATTCGCGGATGGTGTGGATGTGGCGGCCGGTCGAAAGGTCCATCACATTGTCGGCGCCCCAGCGGATCGACCAGACCAGTTTGTCCACTTCCTCGGCCACGCCCGACGTGACAGCGCTGTTGCCGATATTGGCGTTGACCTTGGTGAGGAAGTTGCGGCCGATGATCATCGGCTCGGTTTCGGGATGGTTGATGTTGGAGGGGATGATGGCGCGGCCGCGCGCGATCTCGTCACGGACGAATTCCGGCGTGATCTCGTCGGGGATCGACGCGCCAAAGCTGTTGCCGTCGCGCGCAAAGGGCGAGCGGCCCAGATTCTCGCGGGCGGCGATGAACTTCATTTCCTCGGTGATGATGCCCTGGCGCGCATAGTAAAGCTGGGTGACGTTGCGGCCCGGCTTGGCGCGCAGCAGCTTGAGGCCGGAACGGTTGAATTGCTGCACCGACAGCTTTTCGCCGGGCTTGAGGCCATCATCTTCGGGCTTGCGGGCGCGGCCCTCATATTCCTCGACATCGCCGCGCGCCAAGATCCAGTCGCGGCGGCGCTGGGCTAGGCCCTTCTCGATATCGATGACGGCGGTTTCGTCCGTGTACGGACCGGATGTGTCGTATAGGCGGACCGGCGGCTCACCGCCCGACAGCTTCACTTCGCGGAAGGGCACGCCATCGACCATCAGCTTGTTCGAGCCGGGCAGCGCACCACGGGTGATCGCCATGGACTTGTCGAGAATGGGCTTGTTCATCGTCTGGACCTCTCCCTACGCCGGCAT
>Ga0114970_10001199_pt1 | contig 19381 bp, 18 predicted proteins | sample M_140205_XF_Meta_FD_87030 | JGI IMG/M metagenome (GOLD analysis project Ga0114970, IMG submission 87030) | Freshwater microbial communities from Lake Montjoie, Canada to study carbon cycling - M_140205_XF_MetaG | ecosystem: Environmental > Aquatic > Freshwater > Lake | place: Lake Montjoie... | reverse complement strand
TGGTGGCTAATTTTGACGATGACTCATTTCCTGCGCAGCCGGAGTATTTCGCACGCGTGATACAGTTAGCAGAACGTTTTCCGAGGGCCGCGATGTTCAGTGCCTCCAGCCACGCGCAGGAGTGGCAGTCGCTGCAGTTTCAACAGATCGCCCTGCCTTCCGGCTGTGGCAGTGTGTTTCGTAAAAGTTGGTTTCAGCGGGTCCAAGGCTTTGTGCCCTTGCCGATCGCCTACAACATGGAGGAGGTGGACATTGGGCTGCAACTGCATGCCATCGGCGGGATGATCGTTCACGATCCGCTGCTGAGGTTGGTGCACGATCGTGTCCCGACTCTTAGCGTAGATGCGGTGACCAATGCCCAGGTGTTGGCGAATACTGCCTTGTTTGCCTACCTGCGTTTCCCTGCCTGGCTCTGGCCGGTGGGAGTCTGGAGCGTTTTTCGACGGGTGTTAATGCTTGTTCAGTGGGGTTGGACGGCGGGCCTACTGGATGGACTGCGCATGATTCCCGAATACCTGCAACGGCACAAGCAGCATCGGCGTGAAGTCACCAGTCCAAGTCTGCTCTCCTGGCTGCTGCTGAAACGCTGGCCGAAGAATCTGGGGGATGCACGTCTGCCTGCCTAATCCCGCTTTGGTAGGTTCCCAGAAGGATTGGCCGAAAGAATGGGAAAGACGTAAAAAAACCGGATGATTTAGAGTTCGCCCCGCCCTTCTTTTAGCTTTTTTCCTTTTTTCGGCTGACTCATCAGTGACTTTAATTAAGTAGAACGAATCATGTTCCGAGTACTGATGCATGCCTTGAGCGAGAGCGCTGCGGCGGCGGGTCTGGCAACGGAAGATGCCTCGGCCCGTCGGTTACGGGCTGACTTTTTGTGGAGCCGCCTGCTGCGTTTTGCCCGGCTGCCTGGCTACAACGCCGTTCGGTGTGTCCGGTTCCGCAACGGACTACAGGTGAACTACCGTTTGAATCGCGGGGATTTGCAAAGCTTGCGTGAGGTGCTGGTGGAAGAAGTTTATGACTGTGCCCTGCCATTCGTCCCTCATACCTTCTTGGACCTAGGTGCCAACATTGGTCTCGCCTCAATCTGGTTTTCCAACCGAATCCAACCTGATCCGACCCAATCCAACCGATCTGCTTTTCTGCTGGCTGTGGAACCCGTTCCCGAAAATGCGGCGGTGGCTGAACTGAATTTCCGCGACAACCACATCTTGGGCCAGGTGGTGCGGGCTGCGGTGGGGCAGCATGCGGGAGATGCTTGGTTTGAAGCACGGGCCGAATCGAATCTCGGACGTCTTGTAAACGAAGGTGCAAATCAGGCTGGCATCCGCGTCCCCGTCGTCGGCATTCGCGACTTGCTAGATCGTTTTACTGAAGGTCGGGTAGATTTGGTGAAGATGGACATTGAAGGCGCGGAAGAGGACTTGCTGGGGCGTGACACAGACTGGCTGGCAAGGGTCAGGGCGCTCATGGTGGAGTGGCATGATGACCGGGCTGATTCGAGGCCCCTCATTCGCAACGTTGAAGCCGCCGGGTTTCAGCATCAGCCGATCAATACCAAACGTCAGGACAATTTGAGTCTGTTTTTTCGTAAAGACGCATGAACCGTTTGAGCGATAGCATTCACATCTGGGTTCCAGGCATTTGCGAGGGAGCCGGGGGGATTCAGGCCTTCTCCCGCGTCTATGTGCAGGCGATCCGCGAGGCTTATCCGTGGGTGGACATTTGTGTGTTCATCAAGAATGAAACGCTGCCGGCGGACGATCCGCTGCACCGGATGGGCATCAAATTCTACTCTGTAGGCAACTATCCGCCCAGATTGCGCACACTGCTCCTAGTGGTCTTTGGGCTGACGCTCGGACTGTGGCTGCGGCCGCGTTGTGCCGTGACGACGCACCTGCATTTCCTGCCGGCGCTGCGCATGCTGCACTGGTTGCGTGGTGTGAAGGTGATGAGCGTGCTGCATGGTATCGAAGCTTGGAATCAACGTAACGGCCTGCGTGTTTGGGCTATGCGTTCAGCGGATCATTTGATGGCGGTGAGTCATTACACGCGGCAGGTGGTTATCCGTTCCTATGGCATTGACCCAGCCAAAATAAGTGTGGTTCCGAACACGTTTGAGACGGAGCGGTTTAACATCGGGCCCAAGCCAGAGTACTTGCTCAAACGCTATGGATTGAAGCCTGGCCAGTTAGTGCTGCTGACGGTGAGTCGGCTGGCACTTTCTGAACGATACAAGGGGCATCGCCAAGTGCTGGCCGCAATGGAAATGATTTGGTCAAGATTTCCGCAGGCGCGCTATTTGATCGTCGGGGAAGGGGATGATCTGCCGAGTTTGCGCAATGCTGTCTCGTCGCGTGGTCTGGACGAATGCGTGATTTTTGCCGGTCAAGTGGCTGGGGAGGAACTGCCAGATCATTACCGGCTGTGCGATGCCTTCGTGATGCCGAGCAGCAAGGAGGGTTTTGGCATTGTCTTTCTGGAGGCAATGGCAAGTGGCAAACCGGTGGTGGCTGGAAAGCTGGATGGCTCGGTGGATGCTCTGGTCGAAGGCAGGCTGGGAAAACTGGTGGATCCTGCCGACACGAAGGAAATCGCAGACGTCGTTTGCGACATGCTTTCAAAAAAGCCAATGGAAGCTCTGTGGCAAGATCCGGAGGCACTGCGTGCTGCTGTCGTGGAGCAGTTTGGCTACGCGCGCGTAAGCCGTTTGATGGCTGAAGATCTGGGCCAGATTTTGGATCAAAAAGCAGCACCGGCGAAAATGAGCATGCGTGTGTCGGTACACGGCCTAGACCTCACGGCTCCACGCATCTTGGTGCTGACACAATTGACTTCACCCTATCAGGTGGAGTTCTTTAACGCGCTCTCCACTAAACTCGATAGCCACTTGGAGGTGATTTATTTGACCCACCGTGATCGTAACCGCCAGTGGGAAAAGTCGAGCATCACGCATAATCATCTAATCCTCTCCGAGACACCCCACATGCGAGACGATGCCATGGAGGCCATCCGTAGAGCTGATCTAGTGATCTTTAATTACTACACGGATTGGTTTGCGCAGAAGGCCATTCGTGAGAGGTCGCGGTTACGCAAGCCTTGGGTGTTTTGGGGGGAGCGCCCGGGATTTCACCAGACGGGCATTTTAGGCATCCTCTCCCGTCGTTTGTTGCTGCTGCCACTACATCGGAGTTCGACTCCGATCTGGGGTGTAGGGCGTTTCGGCATGGAGGGGTATCAGCGCGAGTTTGGTCGCACTCGCAGCTATCAAAACATTCCTTATTTCTCCGATCTGAAGCATTTCCAGGAAATCGAGCGCCATCATGCCAAAGAGCGTGTGTTTTTCTATTCCGGCTCGCTCTCCCATCGTAAAGGGGGCGATCTACTGGCTAAGGCCTTTGTGAAGATCGCCGCGCGGCACCCTCAGGCGCGTCTGGTTGTTCTTGGGACAGGCCACGATACGGAGCGTGAGATGCGCAACCTGTTGCATCACTGTGCTGATCGCGTGACTTGGTTGGGCTTTCAGCCGTGGGACAAGCTGCCAACGTATTATGCCATGGGCTCGATTTTTTGCTTCCCTTCTCGCTACGATGGTTGGGGGCTGGCTATGGTGGAAGCACTGGCTTCAGGAATGCCCGCCATTGGCACGGATCGCTGTGGGGCGGCGCTGGAGTTCTTATCTGATGGCAAGGCGGGCTGGCTGATCGAGGCCGGTAACGAACAAGCGCTGGAACAGGCTATGGAGAAGGCGATTGCGCTGCCAGAGGTGGACTTTGCAGCCATGCAGGTGGCTGCACGTGCAGCAGCGGTCCACAATGACCTGCCGGAAGGTGTATACCGTTTCAAAGAAGCTTTTCGGAATGCGTTGGCACATTCGATTGCGCGTATGCCGGGAATTCCAGACTCACTCACTCTAGTTTGATCTCATGTGTGGCATAGCTGGTATTCTCAAAGCACAAGGTGCTGAGCAGGGAGAGTTGCGTGCCAAACTCGAGGAACTGGCTGCTGCCCTCAAGCATCGCGGGCCGGATGACCGTGGCACTTGGGCCTCTTCCAATGGCATGGTTGGACTGGCTCATGTGCGCCTTGCGATTCTGGACCTTTCCCCGGCTGGACACCAGCCAATGCAGACACCTGATGGCGCACTGCACATCACCTTCAATGGCGAGATTTACAACTTCCGTGAACTGCGCAGCGATTTGGAGCGGGACGGAATTTCCTTCCGCACTCACACGGACACCGAGGTTCTGCTGCGCCTCTACGAGCGTGACGGCACCGCGATGCTGGCAAAACTACGCGGCATGTTTGCCTTCGCGATCTGGGATGAGCGGCAGCAGTGCTGCTTTCTGGCACGCGACCCGATGGGCATCAAACCGCTCTACTACACAATGCGGGGGGATTCCCTTGCTTTTGCTTCGGAAGTGCGGGCGCTTCAGATTGCCGGACTCGCTGGTCGCGACCTGGATGCCGCAGCCTTGATGAGCTATTTTCAAATGGGAACCGTTCAGGAGCCGCAGACACTTCTAACGGATGTTCACTGTCTGAATGCCGGAAACTACCTGCTCTGGAAAAAAGGGCGGCTCGTCAAGCGATGCTACTGGCAGGTACAGTTTCACCCCAACGAAATCGAACAGGAGCAGGCGGTGGCAGATGTCCGCAAAGCATTGCTCGACAGCGTGCGTGCTCATTTTGTCAGTGATGTTCCGGTGGGCATCTTTCTGAGCGGCGGGATCGACTCTACCGCGCTGGTAGCTCTAGCGAAGCATGCTGGTCATGATAATATAGCCACGTTCTCGATCGGCGTGGATGATGAAGCGCTCGACGAAAGCAGCGTGGCTCGGCGCACGGCGCAGCACTTTGGCACCCGGCACAGCAACCTGACCTTAAACTCCGACCTAGGGCAGCAACTTTTCTCACGCTACCTGCAGGCCATGGACCAGCCGACCATCGACGGCCTCAATACCTATGCGGTTTCGTCCTTTGCGAGGGAAAATGGCATGAAGGTAGTGCTCTCTGGCCTGGGAGGAGATGAAATGTTTGCAGGCTATCGAAGCTTCGATGTCGTTCCCAGACTGCATGCCATGGCCAGAGCCGTTCATCAGGTGCCTCTGGCTGGCAAACTGGCAGGCTGGGCACTGGAGAGAAATCCCTATTCGTTCAAGTTGCGGCGGATCGGTTCACTGCTGCGCTCGGAAGGCTCGTTTAAAGATGCTTACCGTTCTTTCCGCAGCACTTTCTCGCTGTATGCGGCCCGGTTGATGACTGCTCAATACCTTCACTGTTTGCCGGGTGATCTTCCCGCTCAAGAGGAAGAGAGTTTGCCCCCCATGGATTCACGTGATGCTGTCAGCACGTGCGAGATCACCCTCTACATGCGCAATCAGCTTCTTCGGGACAGCGACGTGATGAGTATGGCCCATGGTCTGGAACTGCGTGTGCCGCTGGTGGACCGTGTCTTTTTTGAACAGATCGCCCGGGTGCCTGCAAAGCTGCGCTTGCGTGCTGGGAAGCAGATGCTGCTAGATGCGGTTCCAGAAATCCCTGAATGGATCAGGAACCAGACCAAGCGTGGCTTTGTGTTTCCCTTTGAAAAGTGGCTCAATCATGATTGGGGAGTCGCATTTACTGATGCGGGCCGCAAGTTGCCCTTTTCGGATCCATCTTGGTATATGCGCTGGGCGGTGGTTGCCCTAGACCACTGGCGTGAACGCCACGGCGTGAACTGACGCATGCGCGCACTGCAAATCATTCCCTCCCTTTCGCCGAGTTCTGGAGGTCCAAGCGTTGCGCTTCCAGCGATTGCGCATTCCTTGCAGTCGCAAGGCGTAGAGGTTCATGTCGTGACGACCGATGACGACGGCCCAGGGCGGCACATGGTTGGTATTCCCCTTGAGCATGAGATGCCGCAGAATGGCGGGTGGACGGTGCGTTACTTTCCCAAACAGACCGAATTTTACAAAGTCTCCCTGCCACTTCGCCGCTGGCTTCTTGCCCACGTGGCGGATTACGATGTTGTGCATGTGCATGCGCTGTTTTCTTTTGCTAGTCTCGTTGGTGCACGTACGGCGCTCGATAATGGTGTGCCTTACATCATCCGTCCGTTAGGCGTGTTGAATCGCTGGGGCATGGAGAACCGCAGGCGGTGGATCAAAGCGCTCTCCCTCCGAATGTTCGAATTGCCGCTGATGCGTCGTGCCGCAGCAATGCACTACACTAGCCGCATGGAGATGCAGGACAGCGCCCGCTTTCATCTCACAAACCGACAGGCCGTCATTCCTATTGGCATCGATCTCAGTGCATTCGCGCATCTCCCAGATCGAAGGATTTTTTTTGATAAGCATCCCGAGACTACCTCCACACGAAACATACTGTTCCTCTCTCGCATCGATGAAAAGAAAGGGCTCGATCTGCTCATCAAAGCGTTTTCGAGCATTGTGCCAGAACATCCAGAGGTGCGTCTCATCGTCTGTGGCGACGGTGATCCGGCGCTGGTCACATCCTTGAAACATCTGGCAGCATCGCTGGGTATCTCAAACAGCATCACTTGGACCGGATTCATCCAGGGGGAAACACGTCTGGCCGCGTATGCAGCAGCTGAGATATTTGTATTGCCTTCGCACTCTGAAAACTTCGGCATTGCGCTGCTGGAGGCTATGGCGGCTGGTCTTCCCTGCATCTCGACCGATCAAGTGGCACTGGCGGTAGACGCCGTGCAAGAGCAGGCGGTTCAACTCAGCGCTCGTGACCCTGTAGCCCTAAAAGAGAATATTCATTCCCTTCTCATGTCCATGACACGGCGGCAGTGCCTGTCTGCGGCCGCTCGTCGGATCGCCTGCCGTGACTATTCGCATCCCGCCATGGGAGCGTCTTTAAATCAACTCTACAATGATGTCGTCAACCATCCATCTTGACCAGATAACGCCGTTGATTCTAACCTGGAATGAGGATCCAAACCTGCGTCGCTGTTTGGATCAATTACGTTGGGCGGCGGAAATCGTCATCATAGATAGCGGCAGCACAGATGGCACTGCGCAGATCGCTGCCGAGTTCTCAAATGCGCGGCTTATCGTGCGTCCGTTTGATAATCACACCATGCAGTGGAACTTTGGCATCGATGCAACGAGGACGAATTGGGTGCTATCGCTTGATGCGGATTACATCCTTGGGGCCGGGTTCGAACAGGAACTTGCCTCCCTTTCACAGGAGCCGTGCAGCGATGCGTACTTTGCCAACTTCCGTTATCTGATTTATGGCAAGCCGCTGCGCTCCTGCCTCTACCCGCCGCGTGCGGTGCTCTTCCGCAAAGACCGCTGCCGTTACCGGCCGGATGGCCACACACAGGTGTTGCAAATTTCTGGCACCAGCAGCTCGCTGATGACAAAAATCGACCATGATGACCGCAAGCCTTTAACGCGTTGGTTTACATCACAGGATAAGTATGCGCAGCTCGAAGCAGAGAAATTGATCGCGCTTAAATCTGCCGATCTCAGCCTTCAAGATCGCATTCGTCGCAGCATGATCCTCGGCCCGTTGGTGGTTTTTGCCTATACGCTGTTTCTGCGCGGTGCCATTCTCGACGGCTGGCATGGCTGGTATTACACTTTCCAGCGCACTCTCGCGGAGGTGATGCTTTCCCTCAGGCTTCTGGAACGCCGATTAGCTAAAATTTCCAACCGTTGAATACTGCGAAGGCATGAAAAAAGCACTCATCACCGGCATCACAGGACAAGACGGTTCGTATCTGGCCGAACTGCTGCTGGCAAAGGGCTATGAGGTGCATGGCGTCATCCGCCGCTCCTCCAGCTTCAACACGGGGCGCATCAACCATATCTACCAGGACCCGCATGTGGATGGAGTGCGATTGAAGCTTCATTACGGCGATCTGGCGGACGCGGTGCAGATGGTGAAGCTTCTGTATGAGCTGCAACCGGATGAAATCTACAATCTCGGTGCGCAGTCACATGTGAAGGTGTCTTTCGACATTCCGGAGTACACCGGCGACGTGGATGGTCTGGGTGCTTTGCGCATTCTGGAGGCGATTCGTGAGGCTGGACTGGCGAAGAAGACGCGTTTTTACCAAGCTTCGTCATCCGAGATGTTTGGCAAGGTGCAGGAGGTGCCACAGACGGAGACGACGCCGTTCTGGCCGCGCTCACCTTATGGCTGTGCGAAGGTCTTTGCTTACTGGCTGACCGTGAACTATCGCGAGAGCTACGGTTTGCATGCCTCCAACGGCATTCTCTTCAATCACGAGAGTCCTCGACGTGGCGAAACCTTTGTGACGCGCAAAATCACCCGCGCAGCCACTCGCATCAAACTTGGATTGCAGGACAAACTGTATCTTGGAAACCTCGACGCGAAGCGAGACTGGGGTTTTGCCGGCGAGTATGTGGAAATGATGTGGCTGATGCTACAGCAGGAAACGCCGGATGATTATGTGGTGGCGACGAATGAAACCCACAGCGTGCGTGACTTCTGCGAGCAGACCTTCGGCCTGCTTGGGCTCGACTGGGAGAAGTATGTGGCGCTTGATCCCCGCTATGAACGGCCGGCGAAAGTAGATCTACTCATCGGCAATCCCGAGAAGGCCCGCAAACAGCTTGGTTGGGAGCCGCGAGTGCGATTTAAGGAACTGGTCAAGATCATGGTGGACGCCGACCTGAAACTCGCGGAACACGAGGCAAAAGTAAAAAATCTTTGAAGCATGCCAAAGCTGTTTATATCCGGTCACACCGGCATGGTGGGGGGCGCGCTGGTACGGCGCTTTCAAGCCATGCCGGGCATCACAGTGCTGACACGCACTCGCAAAGAACTCAATCTGGCCGATCAGGCGGCGGTGGTGGCCTTTTATGCGGCTGAAAAGCCGGATGCTGCAATCATCGCCGCCGGCAAGGTGGGAGGCATTCACGCCAACAACACCTATCCGGCGGAGTTCATCTACGAGAACCTCGCCATAGCCACCAACTGTATTCACAGCGCGTGGATTTCAGGAGTGAAGCGTCTGCTGTTCCTTGGCAGCTCGTGCATCTATCCCAAGCTGGCCCCGCAGCCGATGCCGGAGAGCTGCCTGCTCTCTTCGGCGCTCGAACCCACGAACGAGGCCTATGCTATTGCAAAGATCGCCGGGGTGAAGATGGCGGAGTATTACCGCAAGCAGTATGGCGTCATCTATCACTCGGCGATGCCGACCAACCTGTATGGTCCTGGCGACAACTACCATCCGCAGAACTCGCATGTCATGCCCGCGCTTATCCGCCGCTTTCATGAGGCCAAGGTAGCGCAGCAAAGCGAGGTGAAAGCCTGGGGAACGGGACAGCCGCGGCGTGAGTTCATGCATGTGGACGATCTGGCTGCTGCTTGTGCCCATCTGCTACAGCTCGATGATCCGCCAGACTTGGTGAATGTCGGTTTTGGCACCGATGTCACGATTCGTGAACTGGTGGAGCTGGTGGCAACCGTGGTGAGTTATGAAGGAAAAATTGTCTGGGATGAATCGAAGCCTGACGGTACGCCGCGCAAGCTGCTCGACACCTCGCTCATCAATTCGCTGGGCTGGCGGCCGCGCATTGCGCTAAAAGAGGGCTTGGAGCGGACCTATCAGGCGTTTCTTGAAGAACTGCGCACCAACCGCCTGCGTGGTTGATCGGACTGACGCGAATGCGATGAAAGTTCTGCTCCTTAACCAATGCTTTCGGCCGGATCATGTCGCCACGGCGCAGTATCTGACGGATCTGGCTCTGGCGCTGGTGAAAGCCGGGCATCAAGTCACGGTGGTGGCCTCGTGCCGTGGTTATGATGATCCGACGGTGCATTACCCGGTGCGTGAAACGTGGCTGGGCATCGACATTCGTCGCATTTGGACGCCGGGGCTTGGCAAGAAAGCGAAATGGCGTCGCCTTATCGACTTCGGCACCTTCTGGTTGAATGCGGCGCGCATCCTGTTGTTCCTGCCGAAGCATGATGTGACGGTCTGTCTGACTTCGCCGCCGTTGATCTCCACGCTCGGCACCATTGCGGCAAAGCTCAAAGGCGGTGCCGTGGTGCCGTGGGTGATGGATCTGAATCCTGATGAGGCGGTGGCCGCAGGATGGTTGAAAGCGGGCGGGATGGTCGAGCGCACACTGACGTTCGTTCAGAACTGGAGTTTTCGCCGCGCCTCACGCATCATCGCGTTGGACCGCTTCATGGCGGATCGTTTGCAGGCCAAGGGAGTGCGTGCGGAGGCCATTCATACCGATGCGCCATGGTCGCACGATCATGCGGTCAGCTACGATACGACGGCACGTGAGGTGTTTCGTGCAGAACATGGGCTGACGGGCAAATTCATCGTGATGTATTCGGGAAATCATAGCCCGTGCCATCCGCTGGATGCTGTTTTGGCGGCGGCGGATGAAATGAAAGCCGACGAACATCTGCATTTCCTGTTTGTCGGCGGTGGCAGCGAGTTCAAAAAAGTGCAGGTCTTCGCGAAGGACAAGGCGCTTAACAACATCACCTGTCTGTCATATCAGCCGATGGAAAAACTCTCAGGTTCGCTGTCGACGGCAGATCTGCATCTCGTGGTGATGGGCGACCAGTTCGTGGGCATCGTGCATCCCTGCAAAATCTACAACATTCTCATGTTGGGCATTCCGTTCCTCTTCATTGGCCCGGATCAAAGCCATGGTGGGGATCTGGCACGACGGTTGAACGATCCAGCTCATGCACGTTTGGCGCACAATGACGATGTGGGTGAAATCGTGCGACAGATTCGCGCGGCGATGCAGCTTGGCACGCGACCAGTGAATGAGGCGGCGAAAGCGCTTGGTGCGGAGTTTTCTCATGCAGTGCTGTGTCCGCGGCTGGTTCAAATTATTGAGCAGGCCGGAGCACGCGTTTGATCAGTTCGTAACTGGCGAAGCGTTCGGTGTCTGGGAAATCATGGTCGGAGTCGGGGTGGACGATTTGCAGGTGTGACTCCGCCTGGTGCAGCTTAAACAATGGCAGAGCTGCGCCCGCGATGCGGTCCACGCTGTCATGGCGGAAGTTGGCATCCTTGAGCGGCGCATTCACAAAGACATGGCGCGGCGCGAGGCAGGCGATGAGTTCATAGTGATCCCATGGCACGTCCTGCGGATGGCCGAGATAGTTCTCCATACGTAGCATGTAGCGTTCCTGAACGTAGCCTTTGATGTTGCCGCCATAGTAGTCGAGCAGCGAGTCAAAGCCGCAGCTTGAGACGATCACCTGGATGCGCTCATCGAACACGGCGGTGAAGATGGCATTGTGACCGCCGAGGGAATGCCCGATCGCCGCGTAGCCGTGCGTGTGATCCACGAACGGGAGCGAGTCGAGGTAATCGAGGCCGCGCAAGTTGTCCCAGATGGCCTTCATCGTGCCGCTGTGCATTTTGAGCGCCTTCAAATCCGGCTGGTAGTCCGCCAGTAGCGGATAACTCGGCGAAAGCGTGATGAAGCCGCGTTCAGCGAGTTCGGACGCATACTGGCGGTGTGGTTTGCCGCCGAGTCCGACGACGACCTTGAAGCCGATCTTGTTCTCGGTGGGATGCAAGCAGAGCACCGCAGGTGTTTTAGTGCCATTCAGTGTTGTCTTTGGGATGCATAAATAAGCGGGCACCTTGCCGCCGGGCTGTGAGGTGTAGGTGATCAGCCGTCGCACATAGCTGCCGCAGTCGGTCTCCTCGATGATCTGCGGATCGAGTGCACAGCGCATCTCTGGGCCGGGCAGGGGACCAGCGACTTGCTGAAAGCCTGCCAGCGCTTCTTTGCGGCGGCTGTCCCAATCGGCAGCGGTCGTGGCGATCTTCTTTGTGTCATCCGTCGCATGGTATTCCAGCAGGTTTGTGCGGCTGAGGCCACGAATGGCTGGAACTTCATCCCCTAGGGCATTGAGAGAGATGAAAAGGCTAAGAAAAAAGCGGCTCATGCAGAGAATACGCCGCTTTCACCAGAAGTTTGTCCGTGTAGCTCAGTCGTCGTTGCGCTGGCTACCCAGCATTTGCATGACGTAGTAGAGGAAGGTGGCGAGTGCGCTGATGAATGCAGCGACATAGGTTAGCGCGGCGGCATCGAGCACCTTGCTCATCGCGGCGGTTTCCGCACCGGGAGCGACGGCGCCTGTCTGTGCCAGGATGCGTTTCGCGCGCGCGGTGGCATCAAACTCCACCGGCAGGGTGATAAGCTGGAACACCATTACCACGCCAAAGCAAAGGGCCAGGATCGGGATGGCGATCTTCGGTGCGACGTAGAGCAGAAACATGCCGACAAACGGGATGATGCTGCCAACGACGGTGGTGATGCCCACCGCCGCCATGCGCCATTGCAGCGGGGCATAGAGCTGTTGATGTTGGATCGCATGCCCGCACTCATGTGCCGCCACGCCGAGCGCAGCGACGTTGGTGCCGTGGAAGTTTTCTTCGCATAGCACGAGGGTCTTGTTGGTTGGATCATAATGATCGCTCAGCAGGCCCTGAGTGGACCTCACGGTGACATCGCGGATGCCATTGAGATCAAGGATGCGTTGCGCGATCTCTGCGCCGCTCATGCCAGAGCTAGCTGGCACCTGGGAATAGCGAGCGTAGGCGCCTTTGACACGCCAGGAGGCAAAGAGGGATAGCGCCATCGTGCCGAAGAAGACGAGGAGGTAGAGAGGATCGATGTGGTACACGGTTTAGATGAGGTTTGTCCTTTGATACGCCGGAACTCTTGGAAGGGAAGCATGCAGACATTGCAAATCAGCGCGTAGTTTGTCACACAAAAACCAGTGTTGCTTCCGTGTGTTTGCGATTAAATCACTCGCAGATGGAACCCCTCCCACAGACTGAATCACCCGCCATTGCCGCATCTACTGACACCATCCTCTGTCGTGTCACGCCTTGGTATTTCCGCCGAATGGGCATGTTGGCTGGGCTGCTGCTCGTCTTCGGGCTGGTGTTTCTATACGATGGCGTGCGCGGCTATCCGCAGAGCGTCGCGTTGGCAAAGAAGAAAGAATGGTTCACCACCGAGTTCCTGCCCTCTTTTGACACAGCCAAGAAAGAAGGGCGGTTGGAGCAATGGTTGGCTGATGCGAAGGCCAAGGGCCTGCCTACGGGCAGCGAGGGGGAGCCGCCGCGCTGGGTCAGCTATGCTGCGCAGAACGGCTGGGCGGAAGATCCCAAGCTCTACAGTGATCGAGAGATCGCGGAGCAATTCTGGTTTGGCTACGGCTGCTTGGCCGGGGCGGGAATCGTCGGCATCATCGTGCTGCTCAATCGCCGCAAAGTGCTGCGCGGTGAAGCGGATCATTGGGTGACGTCTTCAGGGGTCACGATTCGTTATACGGATGTATTTCGCGTGGATAAGCGCAAATGGGAGCACAAAGGCTTGGCTTATGCGTGGTACCGTCCAGTGGGTGGCACCGAAAAGTGCGCGGTGATCGACGACTTAAAGTTTGGCGGTGCCGACCAGATTCTCACACGTCTGCTAAGCCGTTTTAGCGGCGAGTTGATCGAAAAAGTCAGCGAACCCGCTACTGTAGAGCAGCAGCCATTGGATACGCGGGAATGAGGCTGCCTCCACCTGCTTTAAAAAGCACGGATTTTCCCCTTGCCAAAGCATAGGCAGCCGCTAAAGCTCCGCCCCATCTCACCACCCCCCATCTATGGCAGAAAACATCACAGAAAAAGTCAGAGACATCATCGTTGAACAACTCGGCGTGAACCCCGAGCAGGTCACTCAAGAAGCCAAATTCATCGAAGATCTCGGCGCCGACTCCCTCGACACCGTCGAGTTGGTGATGGCCTTCGAGGAAGAATTCGGCATCGACGTTCCAGACGAAGAGGCTGAAAAGCTCCAGTCCGTCGGCGATGTGGTCCGTTACGTCGAAGAAAACGCCGAGTAATTCATTCCGGCATTCACTCCTTTCAAAAAGCCAGATGGTCTTCCATCTGGCTTCTTTCTTGTCTGGGAACGCAGGGGTTATCTCCCGAAACAACCGAGCGCCTCAGTCTGCCGCATTTTGTTGCTCTTCCCACCGTGCAAGTAACCAGAGCACGTCCGAAAGGCGATTGAGGAAGCGGATGATTTCCTCATTGGGTAGTCCGTCCCGCGTGCCTTGCAGGTCGATGACGCTGCGCTCTGCGCGTCGGCAAGCAACGCGGGCGAGATCAGCATAGGCACCACTCATCACACCAGCCTCACCGGGGAGTGCCCAGCCTTTGAACTTCAAGGCACCACCGGCTTCGAGTTTAGCGACCCGCTCATCAAGCCAATCGACATTGGTGGTCGAAATGCGGTCGGAGTGGGTTTCCGCGTAACGCGTTTCATCGCCAGGCGGGGTGGCAAGCTCGCCCATGAGGCCGATGAGCCACCGCTGTACCTGAGGGACGATCTCCTGGGTCTCTTCACGTGCAGCAGCGATACGCAGCGGCCCAAGGGCGGCATTGAGTTCATCCACGGCTCCGAGAGCGTGAACACGGGGATGCGATTTGGCGAGACGGCAGCCGAAGAGTAAATCGGTCTGGCCTTGGTCTCCTTTGCGAGTGGCGATGGACATTGGGAAATGGGTGAATGAAGAATGGCGAAAGGGAATGGTGCCCGTGGCATTACGTATCACTCGTCGGGAAAGGCGCTTTTTGACGGTTCGTTGACGGGTGCCGTTACAGTGGGCGCTGGGGATGGAATGACGGTCGTCGCGCCTTTTCGTTGTGCACGCACAGTCCAGCCCGTGATCAGTGCAAGCAGCAGGCAGGCGGCGAGTCGAGTGGAACGTGAATCGAGCATGAGGTAAAACCTGCTTCAGCCGCCATTGGCTTGCCGGTGGCGATCCAGTTCACGGCTCGCGCGTTCCAGTCGGCGCTTTTCCTCTTCCGTGAGGCTGTTGATGCCGTGTAGGCTGATTTTATCGAGCAGTGGATCGATCTCAGCCTCGATCAAAGATTCCACCGAATTCATCGTCCGAACACCTGCCGCCTTCACCGGTTCCTGTTCAAGATCGACGGGACGCTGGCGCGCACGCGCCATGGCGGGCTGGCGGTTGGTTTGGGCTGTCTGGGGTTGCCACTGGCTGGCATAGGTCATCGGCCTTCCACCGTAGCCGAGACTACGCGCATAGAACCAGCCAAGGGCTGCACCGCCCAAATGGGCAAAGTAGGCGATCTGCATGCCCTCGGGCAGGATGTTGAACAAAAAACCCGCCAAACCGAATGCGAGTTGGATAAGGAATAGCCCCTTGGCCAACGTCCATAACCGCATTCGGACGGGAATGATAAAGTAGATGAAGGCGGTGATCTCTTCCTCAGGCAGCACCACAGCAAGGGCCGTGAGCAGACCAAAGGCTGAGGCCGAGGCACCCACGAGTGGCGTGATAGTGTCGCCATGATAGCCGTTGACGGCCATCTCGGCGCTGGCCCCGGCAATTCCTGAAAGCAGGTAGATCAGCACGAAGTGATAACTGCCAAAGCGCTGCTGCACGCCACTTCCGGCAAAGTAGAGCATGAGAACATTCAGTAGCAGGTGGCCCAGGCTGCCATGCACAAACATGTAGGTGATCAGCGTCCAGATTTTCCCCTGCGACAGCTCATGTACGCTCACGCCGCCCAGTGGCAGGAGGTCGCCCGTGAGAGGATGCCGGATGGAGCCGATCTCAAAGACGAACTGCATCACGAACACCGCGATGTTTAGCGCGATGAAGCATTGCAACGCCGTAAGGCCACGCAGGATCTGCGAGAACGAACGGTTGGGTGCTTCGCGCATGTAATCGCGGTCGTACAAGGCCATAGGTCGGGAATGTGCGCGCCAACGCGTCTTGCGCGAGGTTTTTTTCGCCCTCGACGGTGACAAGCCCGCCCTCGTCGGTTACGCTTTCACCATCGCATGAACTCGACCTCCGAATCCCTGCTTGCCGCCGTCTCTGGACGTGGGGCGCATGACGCCGCTAATCTTCTGGAACATGCTTCAAGCGAGGATGCTGCGAAAGTCCTGCAGCAACTGAATCCCATGGTCGCTCAGCAGGTGCTGGAGGAGATGGCGGAGTCAACCCGCACGATTACCCTCACCTTTGCCCCCAAAGACAAAGCCAAGCAGTGGATCAGCAATCGTGAGCACCCTGAAGACAGCGTCGGCTGGCTCATGGAGCCACCGGTAGGCGTTTTCAGTCCCACGATGAGTGTGCGCGACACCATCGAAGAGGTGCGCAAGCAGGCAAAAAAAGCCTTCATCACCTACGGCTACGTGACTGATGAAAAACAAAAGTTGCTCGGCTTACTCGTCATGCGTGATCTCATGCTCGCCGATCCGGACACCAAGCTTGCCGACGTCATGCTGCGCGATCCATTCACGCTCGATCCTGATCTAGAACTCACCGACGCGATGAAAATCGTCGTCAACAAGCACTACCCGGTCTATCCCGTGTGCAGCAAGCAAGGCGTACTGCTCGGTCTTGTGCGTGGGCAGAGCTTATTCGAGGCCCGGGCCATCGAAATCAGCGCCCAGGCCGGTACGATGGTCGGTGTTGAAAAAGAAGAGCGACTTTCCACGCCGATCATGCGCAGCCTGCGTTTTCGTCATCCATGGTTGCAGATCAATCTGCTCACCTGCTTCATTGCTGCTGCCGTGGTGGGTTTTTTCCAGGGCACTCTTGACCGCTTGGTGCTTTTAGCCGTTTTTCTTCCAGTGCTGGCAGGTCAATCCGGCAACACCGGCTGTCAGGCACTCGCTGTCGCCCTACGTGGCCTTACCTTGGGGGATTTGAAGTCAGGGGATGAACGCAAGCTCGTCGTCAAAGAAGGTCTGCTGGGTCTTTACAATGGGATGCTCGTGGGCATTTCCGCAGGCTTGGGCATGTGGGCCTATGCACGCATGAGCCATAATCCCCATCCATGGACCCTGGCGGGTGTCGTTTGGATCGCTATGACCTTTAGTTGCGTTGTCAGTGGTCTGAGCGGGGCATTGATTCCTTTGATGCTGCGCAAAATCGGCGCCGATCCCGCCACCGCCTCCAGCATTTTTCTCACGACCGCCACGGATGTGATCAGCATGGGCACCTTCCTTGGTTTGGCGACTTTGCTGGTACCATGATCGTGCTGGGTCGTGAAGAGTGGCGCTCACGCATGCAGGCGCATCACGATCGTGTCGCTGCACATGCCGACGCCTTCGTAGGTCGGCGCAGTTTAGGCACAAAGCATGCGGTGCATGATTTCCTCTTCACCTATTACAGCTTCGCGCCTGCCAAGCTCAAGCAATGGGTGCCACCCTTTGGCGTGAGCCTGGAGATCACGGCCATGGAACTTGAATCCTATCCTTGGCTCCAAACGAACCGCTTCATCCATGAAAACGGCCTGCTGCATCTCGATGTACGCCGTTTCATGCAGCGTGAGCGTGAATTCGCAGCGTGGGTTGCCATGCTGTGCACACGCATTCTTGGCAGGGCAGGGCGCTTCACCTGCTACGGCCTGCATGAGTGGGCCATGGTCTATCGCCAGTCGGCGGAGCAGATGCGGCTGCAAGATTACGCACTGCGTCTTCCCGCCGAGGAACTTGCCGCTTTCGTGAAATCGCAGTCGGTGTGCTGCTCGCACTACGATGCGTTCCGTTTCTTCACGCCTGAGGCACGTCCGCTGAATTCCTTGCAGCCCACACTCGACTCGCGCCCCGATCTCGAACAAGCCGCCTGCCTGCATGCCAACATGGATTTGTACAAGTGGTCCTCCAAACTCTGGCCCTGGACCGGTTCTGATCTCATCGGCGAATGCTTTCTTCTCGCCATCGCTGGTCGAGATCTCGACATGCGCGCCAGTCCCTATGACCTAAGCGCGCTGGGTTATGATCCCGTGAAGATCGAAACCGCCGAAGGGCGTGCTCAATATGAGTGCGAGCAGCGTGAACTGGCCGCAAAAGCGGCATTGCTGCGCCAGAAGCTGCTCGAACGCTGCGAGTCACTTCAAACGATCGGCTTCGCCCCTGTCAATTCGTGATCTGCGGCTTTCATCCGGGCCACTGCGCTTCAATCCAAGCACTCCTGCCTCCTGCCTCCTTTCCCCATCTAGATTCACAGGAGATCACAAAGTCACCGAAGCTCAGAGTCCGGAAGGTTGGCCGAAAAGAGGACAAGATGGAAAAGATCCAAATCCGGCTTTTTTGAACTCTTTCGTTTCTTTCGGCTCATCCCGTCTCCCTTGTCTCTTGCCTCCAGTCCGCATTCACAGGAGATCACAAAGACAACGTAGCTCAGAGTCCGGCAGGTTGGCCGAAAAGAGGACAAGATGGAAAAGATCCAATCCGGCTTTTTTGAACTCTTTCGTTTCTTTCGGCTCATCCCGCCTCCGTTTCCACCCTTACCTCCTGTCGCCATCTGGGAATCTCACAGGAGATAACGAACCCGTTCTCCGTAGCAAGACTGCGAAGGATGAAGGTCACGGAGTCCCATCCAGCACCTACGAACCAAGAACCAGCCTCCAGTCCCGGTTCTTCGTCAGGACTCTGCAGGCCGGAAGGGATTCTGGATGCGCACGCCGCCATAGTCCTGCCCGTGATTCAGATCCTCGGAAATCAAAGTCGTGGCACCCGCTTCCCTGGCGGCGGCGATGATGAGCGCATCCCAAAGAGAAGTCTGCCAGCGCTCCTTCACTTCAAGAGCGGTGTGCAGCAGAGGCAGCGTGTTCTCCACGACCGGCCAGAGGGACAAATCATGCAGGATCACGGCTGCCTCCTCATGCGTGCGCCCCTTGCGGAGAAGATTGACATAAAGCTCCTGAAGCACTTGCACACTGATCGCGGTGCCACCCAGATGCAGCCAGCCGCCTTCCACGATGCCTAAAGCGGTGGCGCGCTTCTCACCCGCATCCATGTCATAAGCATAGACGAGGATGTTCGTATCCAGAAACACCTCAGCGTGCATGGGCTTCGTCACGCGAGAGAGGTTTGCCGCCACCGAGATGATACCCGGCACGCAGTCGGGCCAGCGCCTGCTCGCTCGTCGCCGTGGGCACGGCGGCACGCAGCACCGTGCGGAGTCCTTCCACCACCAGAGCCTGAAAGGTCGTCTTGCGCGCCGTCGCGACATCCTGGGCCTGGGTGACGATTTCCTGCGGAAGGTCAAGCGTGGTGATCATGGGCAGATTTTAGAATGACGAGAGGAAAAGGTCAACCCGTCTCCAAGTCTTCGCTTCTCCTCTTCTCAAAGTCTCCCCGTCTCCCCATCTCCGTTCTCTCCCTTACCTCCTGTAGCAATCTGGGAATCTCACAGGAGATAACAGAGGTCACGGAGTCCCATCGAGAATTGATCTTTCGTCGAAAACGTGGACACGGAAAGTTGGGTTAATTGTTTTGGATGGATAGTTCGAAGGCCACAGGGGATTGGAAGCCGAGGGCGCTGTGGAGCCGCACTGGGTTGTAGAAGGTTT
>Ga0114970_10001193_pt1 | contig 19436 bp, 14 predicted proteins | sample M_140205_XF_Meta_FD_87030 | JGI IMG/M metagenome (GOLD analysis project Ga0114970, IMG submission 87030) | Freshwater microbial communities from Lake Montjoie, Canada to study carbon cycling - M_140205_XF_MetaG | ecosystem: Environmental > Aquatic > Freshwater > Lake | place: Lake Montjoie... | reverse complement strand
CTGTGATGAGTAGTTCGCCAGCGTCGCGAAGCCCTCGGCGATCGCCGCCCATTTCGGCAGCGTGGTGCGGCCTGTCGATGGGATGTTCGTGGTGCCGTTGGTGCCATCTCTCAATACAAAACCGCTGCGCATCCGGCCGATCACGCTGTTGGGATTCATCGGAGATGAGTAGGCATACGGCCCGTAGATCGGATAGCCATCAAAACTCCAGCCGAGAATGGGCGAGTGATGCAGGTTGGACGTGTCCTCCGCATAAGTGTAGGTGTGATTCGTGGCATCGTAGGTTGCCCTCATGTTATCGCCGAGCTGATAACGCAACGCCTTGGGTTCCGCGTGGTAGTGATACTGGCCGTTGATTCCCGGCTGATGTGCAAATCCAGGGTCAAAGGTCACAACCTCCACTGCCAGAGCATCCCGCCACCACGGGTGGGCTGTGTTTGTCTGGCCCATGGAATCGTTGCCGGTCACAGGAGATGGCGTCGTTTGCACAAAGCCAAAGGCATCGCCCAAATCATAAATACCAACGCCGTTCACCATGACCCCGATGACGCCGCCGGCGTGCGCAATCTTGTTGGTTGGCACCGATCCGGGTGTGCGTGGGAGCTTGATCGTGTAGTTTTGTGTCACCGGCCAAAAACCAAACAGTCCGCCGTTGTTCGTCAGGAACGGGCCCATGGTGTAGGAGGCGAGCCCGCTGGAGTTAATATAAACCCAGCTGGCGTCATAGCGGACCCGCTGAACGTCTGCATAGACCGTCGCGGACTGTGAGAGGCTGCCGGTGTTGTTGTTGGTGATCCCTGACGTGGGCCAGGTTGTCACCGGAGTTGTATTCCTGGTGCCTGTTGAGGTGTTAGTGGTCTGAATGACGCGGGCAAATGTTGCCGAGTTTTTAGTAAACCAAGAAGATAGTTGCGGCTCTGCGCGCAGTATGGCGGTGGAAAGAAGCAGAAAGAGGAGCAGGCGTGCGATCATAGCAGAACGGAGACTGACTTCAAACAAGTATGGATTGATGAACCATGTCACGTCCATCAGATGAATTTGCGTTTATTTTTGCCAGACACAGACCGGGGTTGCCGAAAGCCGCGATTGCGTGACAAGGCGTGACTCGCATGCCGCGTATAAAGACTACACATTTCGTCATGCTCACTCGCCGCCAGCTTCTCCAGACCTCCGGACAAGGATTCGGCGCGCTGGCCTTTGCCTCGCTGCAGGCGGCGGAGACGAAGCACCGCTCGCAGGTCGTGGTGCCGAAGGCGAAACGCGTCGTGCAACTCTTCATGGGCGGCGCGGCGAGCCACATTGATTTGTTCGATTACAAGCCAGCACTGATCAAGCATCATGGCGAGGAGTCAAACTTCGGTGAGGCCGTGGAGGCGTTTCAAAACGGGCTCGGACCGTGGAAGAAGCCGGTGTGGGATTTCAAACCGTATGGCAAGAGCGGCCGGATGCTCAGCGAGGCCGTGGCACCGCTCGGTGCCTGCGCGGATGACATGGCTTTCGTGCACAACATGGTCGGTAAGACCGGCGTGCATTCTCAAGGGACCCTGCTGCAGGCCACGGGCTTCAATCTGCCGGGCTTTCCGGGCATGGGCTGCTGGGTGAGCTATGCGCTTGGCTCATTGAGCGATAATCTGCCGACCTTCGTCGTGCTGCCGGATCATCGCGGCTTTGCCTCAAACGGGCCGAAGAACTGGGACAGCGCCTTTTTGCCATCGCAGCATGCAGGGACAATCATTTATCCCGGCGCGGAGACACCGATCAGCGATCTGTTTCCGCACAAATCGGGCCGCTATATCTCTGCGAAGTCAGACCGTGAAGGTTTTGCGTTGCTGGAGCAATTGAATCGCCAACACATGCAGCAGCGCGAGGAAGACTCGCGTCTCGACTCGCGCATCAAGAGCTACGAACTCGCGGCGAAGATGCAACTCGCCGCGCCGGAGGCTTTGGACATCAGCAAGGAGTCTGATGCGATGAAAACGATGTACGGCATCCAGGAACATCGCAAAGTGTGGCCCACCGAAATCAATCCTGAAGAAGAAGCCGACTACATGGGCCGCAAGTGCCTTGCCGCACGTCGCTTGCTCGAACGCGGCGTGCGCTTCGTGCAAATCTGGAGCGGCAACGACAACGGCTTCCCGCGTCGCAATTGGGACAGCCATGAAGACGTCGAGCGTGATCACGGTCCGCTAGCCTGGGGCATGGCGAAGGCTGTTTCAGCGTTGATCCTCGATTTGAAACAACGTGGACTGCTTGATGACACGATCATCCTGTGGACCACCGAGTTCGGCCGCATGCCTAGCACGCAAGGCGGCAAAGGTCGCGACCACAACCCCTACGTCTTCACCAACTGGCTTTGCGGCGGCGGTATTCAAGGCGGCGTCACCGCCGGTGAAAGCGATCAATGGGGCTACAAGCCGCTCGACCGCGCCAATCCCACGACCTGCTACGACATCCACGCCACGATGATGCACCTCCTCGGCATTGATCACGAAAAACTCACCGTCCGCCACAACGGCATCGACCGCCGTCTGACAGATGTGCATGGGCATGTGATTCGTGAGTTGGTAGGGTGAAGGGAGAACAGGGGCGCCGTCAAGGAAGCGGCTCCAAGCTCATCTTGATGGAGTTTCGTTCCTCGAATGGCTTGAGACGTTCGGCCAGGTTCTGAACGGCTTGATGCAAAACCCCAGATTTCACCGCAGCTTCTTTGGCGGTCGAGATCAGTTTGTTTTGAGCCTCTTCGCGTTCCTGTGGCGACAGCTTGTTCCACCAGCCGTTTTCATCCTTGAGAACCCGAACCGATTGCAACTCACAAGAGATGAGCTGAGCCGGCGGATAGCGGAGAACCGTAGTGCCACTTTGCTCGTCAGTGATTAGGGCGAATTGGTCATTCACAAGGAAGCCCGCCTTGGCTAGGAACTGCCCCTTGAGTTCTACCGTCTTGGTGCTGCCGAGCCATGAATGGGTGTAAGCATAGGTGTGTTCAAAGTTTCTGGACGCCGTGGCCAACTCCCGAATTTTTGCATCTTGCTGGAGCAAGGTTTTCTCACCGACAATGACCCGAGGCGTGAACTGAAGTGCCTCGGCCAGATCGCTGAGAGCTTGCTTGGTCAGCTCATACCCGGCTTGGGTACTGCGCCCCGCCACTTCCGCAGGGCCCTTGTAAATGAGGAAATACGCTCCGACGAATAGGCTGCCAATCACAAGGACGACACCAACGGCTTTTGAGATGGTTTGCATCGCCATTTTCAACGCACTCGTGGTCTCTCTAATTGCAGGACTCAGAGAAAGCACAGCCAGGTTGTGAATTCGGCTCGTTGCTATACCACAGCATGTCCGATGTCAGCCCGTGCTTCTCGTGCACAGGACTCTTCCCAATCGCGGGAGTTTCGTGATTACATCGTAAATCGTTCTCCAAGAAAGCTTCCGCGAGACACCGTCCCACTTTTTGATGCAAATCAGGAGGAGACCAGTATCAAAGATGGACTCACCGCTTTGGACCCGCCATCCTTCTTGCTCAAGCGAGTCCATAATGTGATAACCGCGGGAATTGTATCCTCCAATGACGGTCCAATGCAGATCTTCCCTCCAGGTTCCGGTCAACAAAATGGCTGGATGTCCACGATCAATAGAGCGCCTCAATGTGGACATGGAACGGCTGTCCACATGCATCACCTTGCATTCAAGCCCGTCAGAGGCCAAACACTTCAGATAATCCCACGGCAATGTCCCCGTCAAAAACTCAGGCTGTTTCTGGAATTTGATCAATTTGAGCTTCTCCCTGAGATGGCTGGTAGATAATGAATAGTAGTCATACACCGTGCGTGCGGAGCAAATACCGCACGAATAGCCGTCTTTTTGGAAATGGTGTCGGAGCTTGAGTTTCATGTTAACCGTTAGGATGCATTTTTCCCGAACGCGTAAATTGTCTCAAAAGCGAATGAGTCCTCCTTGCTCATTTGTTGAGATCATTCGGTCAACTGCTTGAGCTTACTGACCAGAAGCAGGCGAACGCTTTTTTTCGCGTCCTGATACTTAGTTTGATCTTTCTTATCAGCACAAATCTGGTGGATGAATTCGGAAATGGTCTTGAGCTCGCTCTTTTCCCACACTGAAATTTTGTTATCATCTGCGAGCTGAAGTTCAGTCGCTGTGCGCTTTCCGTGGGCCCAGTGACTTGCTTCTTCCGCGTATATCAGACTGCGGCTAATCAGCACCCACGGAAGATTGGAAGCAGGTTTTATCTTGGCGATGGATGTTCTCCCCCCAAGTTTCTTGCCTCCCCACGCCCACCTAAGTGCCCATGGCACTTTAAAGTCGACAGCATGGTCTGCTGCACCCAACGCTCCTAATCCACCCACTATTCCCACTATTCCCCCGACTCCGGCTCCAATAGCGGTACCCAAGCCCCCGGTGGATCCAAGTGCTAGCACGTCAATTTGAAAGCCAATTCCAGCGCCAATTCCAGCGCCAACGCCGCCGCCAACAATCCCAAAAACGAAGGCCAATTGCTGCTTGCTGAGGCCAAACAGCTTCCATGCTTCTTCCGAGAAAAGGTCCATCTTCTCCAGCTTAGAAGGTTTCCAGTGATCTTTCGAATGCTTGAACACTTCCAAAATTTTCAGGCGGCAACTGCGTTCAAACTCGCGAATTTTCTCCTCAAGTTTTTCCTTCGCCTTCTTTTTGGCGTGATCTTCTTTCCCTGCTTTTTGAACAGTCACTTCCTCCTGGGCAGTCAGCACCTTGGTCAGCAAGTCGATGATCATGTCTGCGATCTGCGCCAGTCGTGCGTTCCAATCACTGTCGAGGGCCGCCAAAACCTCCCTCATCGGTGCCGACCACTCAGACACGACGGCCCCGACTGCTTCCAATAGTTCTCTGCGATCACGAAAACTACCGCGATGTCCATTAAATTCCCGACAGTGGTTAAAGTCCTTTCGCATGAACTGCTTCCACTCATTGAAATACGCCTTTGCCTTGTCTTTGGAGTTAATGATCCCAATTCGAGGGTTGCCGCATTTGCGCAGGATCTCTAGTGCCTGACGGTCTGCTTTGCCGACTCCGCGGGAGGCGTCGGCAATGTAAAGCACCGCTGCTCCATTGACGATTGGCTTTAAGATTTCGCATTCGGCATGAAAAACTTTGTCATGAGCAAATTCCGCCAAAAAGCGTTTCGCTAGGTCTGGCTTATTGTCGTCTTGCTTCGAGAACCATTCGAGCATCTTTCCAGGGCGTTGAAACCCAGGTGTATCATAGAATAAGAGTATGTCGCGATCATCGACCTTGTAAGGATAGCGCACGCACCGTTGTGTATTGCCTGGAATCGGACCGATCTCAGCCGTGTCATTCTCGGTGAGCGTTGCGAGTACCGTTGTTTTGCCTTCATTCGGCTGGCCGATGACGACAAAAGTTGGTGTTTGTGTAGGATTCATGGTTCTGAGTTATTGCGGTGGAAGAAATGTGAGCACCGCGAGATAAGGGTCGCCTTCTGCATTGATTAGGCGCCCCCAAACATCCACTTCCTGGGTCAACGGTTCGCCTCCCAAAGGTTCGCCATTCGGTTTCCCAAGAAGCGCCAGAATAACAGTGCGTTTGGGTCCGACTGAGTCTCGGATCTCGCGCAACAAATCGGTGAGTTCGCCTGCTTGCCACATCCACGACTGATGCACCATATAAGCCGGTGATTTTGGAAGTTTTGCGATCTCCTCTGAAATAGCTGTTGGCGATTCTGGAAGAATAATGCTTTCGCCCACTTTTAGCCCCTTCTGCCGCATAAAATCCGCCACTGCCTCCGCAAGGCGAGGGTCATTGAGTTCGGCAGGAAAAATGATGGTATAAGGGTCTGAACTTGGTTGGACAATTGAAGGCGATATTGAAGGGAGGGCGATCTCAAAAATTGGCTCCGGATCTTTCTTAACGCTGACATGCGGCGTCATGAGCCGCTTCCACAGGGCATCGGAACGCGGATCGTCAAAGTCAACTGCTTTCAAAGCGCGTCTGAGTCTGATCTGTGATAGGATGTAGAGCGCTGCGCGTGGAAGCACTCCATAGACCAAAGCTGACAAAACTACAAACCTCGCCCAAGCCCTAGCAGCCTCATGTGGGAAGGCGCTCAGATCATGGTTCGAAATGAACTGGGTCGATCTGATTTGTTCAATATTTGGAAATCCGGACCCTTCATGAGCAAACCAGCTCCATGGAGCGGAGATTACTCGAATTACGCCTTGGATAGCTGAAGCATCCCAATGGAAAAGAATTCCTTCCCACTTAAAAATGCGATCGGCAAAGGCGAGGTCGAATCCAGAAAACATTAGAACGCCACAAGAAATCGAGAGGCCAAAAACTTGCAGGAGGCAAAGTAACGCAACAGAGACCGCATCTCTCCGAAGGCTAAGTCGCTGGCATATTGCGCCGTAAATTGCGCTAACCTTCAAGCGGCGCTCGGGTCCCAAGCCGTCGGAGACTCCATTGGCAATTCTCTTGAGCACAGGCTTCAAACACCCGAGTAGAAAGCTGCGGGCCAAAGTAGGAGGCCGGGGCATGTTCGAAGCTGAAGTATTGGCGAATAGTACCCAGAAGCCGATAAGTGAGAGAATCAACGTGAGTCCAATGCACACAATCCAATAACCGAAAACGTTGATCGGCTCCACATAGACGGCGGGTGCGTTGGGAATGCTAAGCTTGGGGCATGAAAAAAACTCCATACCATTGCCCGTGCCGCAAACAGTCCGGCGATTATCAACGCGAACTTGATGGCTCCAAACCACCATGAAATATCTGTCCCGGGGGAGTCACGACCTGAAAAACGGTCTTTCAGGCGTACTTCCAACCACTTGTGAAACCATCGACCTCGTTCTGCTAAAGAATCCGTTGATGTAGGCCATTGAATGGAAAGACAAATTGCTCTGTCGCGCACCTCCAATTCCTTTTCTCTTTCAATCGAAGTCGCGGCATCTTCGGCCATCAAGACCTCGAAATCGATGAGGTCAGCGATCGTCCACGATTCGTTCTGTAGTTTATTGGGTTCGTTCATTGAACAAAATGCGTTGAGGCTGGCTTCCGATTTTGGACGGACTCAGCCTGAGGTGCATCTTTGTGCAAGAATTTTCTGCGTCTTACTGCAGCTGCAAAGCAGCATCCAAGACGCCAAACCTGAACACTCAAATGGAACGGAGGGTGTACATGGATCTGACAATTTTCTTGGTCCTAGCATCACGGTGCCGCCAGCAGTTTTGAAGTCGTGATCAACTTGATCCTCGTGCACCGTAGTCCATCGGCAATGAACAAGATACTCCTCTTCGTCTCGCTGCTGACACTCCAGGCCTTCGGACAACCGCTTCGACTCGCGACATTTCGCGCGGACATCACGCCACCCATCGGTTCGCCGTTGTGTGGTGGGTTGGTAAAACCAGTCGTGGGAGTGAGCGAGCCGTTGCTGGCATTGGGCGTGGTGATTTTGAGCGATGACAAGCCGGTGGTGCTGTGCGCGGTGGATTGGTGCGAGATTCGTGCGGGGGATCATGTGCATTGGCGTGAGGTGCTGGCGCGTGCGGCGGGGACGACGCCGGAGCGGGTGGTGGTGCAGAGCTTGCATCAGCACAACACACCATTGGCGGATTCGGCAGCGCACCGGCTGCTGGCGGGCTTTGAGAAGCCGCCGAGTGTGATCGATATCGAGTGGGCAGAGCGTACGCTGGCAGGGGTGGCGGCAAGTATTGAAACAGCACTGAAAAATCCGTCGCCCGTGACGCACATCGCGCATGGCGAGGCGGCGGTGGAGAAGGTGGCTTCGAATCGGCGCATCATGGGTGATGATGGCAAGGTGGCGAAGATGCGGCTGAGCTCGACGAAGGATGCAGCGCTACGTGAGTTGCCGGAAGGCACGATCGATCCGATGCTGAAGACGATCAGCTTTTGGAACGGTGATAAGAAGCTCGCGGCACTGCATTACTACGCCACACACCCGATGAGCTACTACGGTGACGGCATGGTGACGTCTGATTTTGTCGGCACAGCACGTGAGCGGCTAACCAAGGACGATGGCGTGCCGCATGTCTATTTCACCGGCTGCGGCGGCAACATCGCGGCGGGTAAATACAATGACGCCAGCAAAGAAAGTCGCGTGCAGTTGGGCGAAAACATCCATGCAGCGATGGTGAAGTCGGAGCAGGCGATGAAGCGTGTGCCGCTGACGAAGATCGAGTGGCGTGCGCGCCCTGTGGTGCTGAAGTCAAACGCCGACTTCCCAGAAGAGCGCATGATCAAGGTGATCGAGAATTCGGCGACCACAGCATCCACGCGCATCAGCGCGGCGTTTCGTGTGGGATTCATCCGCCAGAGCGCAGCGGGCGTGCCGATTCAGTTTACGAGTTTGCACCTGGGTGATGACGTGTGTCTGCTGCATCTGCCGGGCGAGACATTCATCGAGTATCAGCTCTTTGCCCAGCAACTGCGGCCCGGTGGCTTTGTGGCGACTGCCAGCTATGGCGACGGTGGGCCGGGCTACATCCCGCTGGAGAAATCCTTCGCTGAAGGAGGCTATGAGCCGACACAGGCCTTTGCGGCACCGGAATCAGAAAAGGTAATGCGCGAGACGATTGCTGAGTTGATCCGCGTGAAGTGAGTGGATACCTATCAGCCTCATGATCCTCGACACTCTCGACCACGCCGCCCTCTACGAAACGCTGAACTCACACTTTGCGAAGACCTTTGCCTGGCTACGTAACTTCGATGGCACACAGGCGCTGGGTCGTCACGACATTGATGGCGACCATTGTTTTGCGCTGGTGCAGACCTACGAGACGAAGACGATGGAGAAGGCGAAGTTTGAGGCGCATCGCAAATACATCGACGTGCAGTTCATCTACAGTGGTCGTGAAACCATCCTGTGGGCACCGGTGGCGGCGATGAAAGACGAGACGATGGCTTACACGGAGGAAAAAGAGGCAGCGTTGTGGAAGTTGATTCCGGATGTGACGCCACTGCACATGAGCGGCGGTCATTTTGCCATCTTGTGGCCGCAGGATGCCCACGCGCCGTGCATCGAGTGGGAGAAACCGGAGCAGGTGCTCAAGGTGGTGGTGAAAGTGGCGGTGGAGTGATGATGTCTTACATCCGATCTCGGGTGGAAGAGCGTAGAAACATATCCTCCTCAATGACGCCTCGATGACAGCTCTTCAACTGCTCTACCTCGCTAACCTCGTGATCCTCATGCCGGTGGCGATTCCGACGTTACTGAATCTCTTCCGCACGGATCAAGGCTGCTTTGAGTCCAGTGTAGGGTGGCGAGTGCTCGTTGGGTCACTATGGACCGGGATCATGCTGCTCTCACTCCTTGGCTTGTGGGAGCCAGTGCGTCTCGCCCCAGTGCTTGCGCTTCAGGTCATCTATAAGAGTCTATGGCTGCTGGTTTATGCACTGCCGCTGATGATGCGGCGCGAATGGCAACGCATTCCTTGGGGTATCACGATTTCGTTCGTCGCTATCGTCATCGTCTGGCCTTGGCTGATACCTTGGCGTTATCTCCTGGGACAATGAGGGGTATCGTGCGTGGAGTGCGAGAAGCAGAAACAAGTCCTCAGGGTGGTGGAGTAAAGCTTCAGCCCCACAATGCCTTCAAAACCTCGGGCTCCTTCACGCCGAGCGGGAATTTCTTGCTGAATGGATGATCGGCGATGCCGGCAAACTGACGCAGCGCGTGATGGATGTGCTCGGGGCGGACGCGAATGCCTTTTTCTTTGTCGGTGACGAGCGTTTGTGGATTGAGCGGCACGTGGAGTTGTTTTTCGTCGGTGGCACCGATGAGACGGTCACCTTTGATGCCTGGGCCAATGAACATGATGGAGCCGACGGACCAGTGGTCTTTGCCGTTGCCCTTGTTGTAGTCCGGCGTGCGGCCCATCTCGCTTTGAATGATGACGACGAGCTTGTCACGAATCTTGAGTTCCTCCGCGCGGCGGATGAAATAGGCGATGCCAGCGAGGAACTCGGGGATGAGATTCATTTGATCGACATCGTTGTTCGCGTGGCTGTCAAACTGGCCGATGCTGAGATTCGCGGAGACACAAACGCCCGCCTTGAACGATGCGAGCGCGATCTCGGCCTGCTGTGAGAGGCGCTCCTTCGGAATGCTTTTCGGAATGAAGGGTGTGACGCGCTGCAGGGCTTTGGAATTGACCTGCGCGGCGTAAAGCATGCTCTGGGCATGTTCCTGGCGTGGAAGACGGAGTTGCGAAGAGCGAGCGGCATTTTGCTCCTCCAGCGCACGCTCGATGCGGTCGAGTGCAAAGTCGTCGTGGTAGGGTGAACGCACGTTGCCTTCGACGTAGTCGGCATTGGCGATGCGCTGCAACGATTGCGGATACGGCACGCGCGACATGGCGACGACGTTGCCCGTGTTGGAGTAGTTGCCGAAGGTCAGAAACGAAATCGGGCACGTAGGGCCTTTGCAGGCCGCGACGAGTGCAGCAAAGGTCGGATAAGCGAGGCTGTCGAGCTTGCCGGTGGCCATGTAGCGTGCGCCGGGCGAGTGGTTGTTCACCGAGTAGTCGAGGCCATTGAGCGTGAGCAACTCGCTACCGAACTCCTTGTAGAAGTCCTCGTTGCTCATGCCGCTCTGGATGTGTTTCGCGTTGGGCGCAAACTTGTGGCGACCCTGCGTGAGGATGTCGCCCTCTTTGTAGAGACGATTGATCTCGTTGATGCCTTTGGGGTCCATCAAGTAGGTTGTGTCCCAGCCGCCTGAGGCATTGAAGACGACATAGTAGGGCCCCTCGTAAGCGGCATTTTCCTTCGTCGCTGCGCCGAGTGCACGCGGCAACGAAAGGCCGAGTCCGGCGAGCGTGCAGCATTTGATGAAGTCGCGTCTCATGATGGTTTATTCGTAGAGGAAGTCGTGCTGGCGGAGGAGATAGGTGACCACGCCACGCCAGGCGCGCAGGGTGTAATGTGGATCGGGAGAGGGTTTTTGATCAGGTGCCGGACGGCAGTAATAGCTCTCCTGCTTCTCCACGCCCTTGCGTTCGTTTGCATCAGCGAGGATGTCCGAGAAGAGCTGAAATGTTCGTTCAATCTCCGATGCCTCGACGCGGCCAAGAATTCGCTGATGCAAATGCTCGATGGTGCGGCGGATTTTTGCGTCGCTCTCGGTGGTTCCAGGCAAGACATCCGGCTCAACATGCGGAAACAGCAGGCGTTCTGCGATGGGTCGGCTGAAATCGAGCGCGGTGGCTTTGCAGGCGACATCGTTGGACAGCAGACGCTGGATCGCACCCATCGCACCGCTGGGATCGGCGGCGCGCTCGGTGACTTCCTTGGAGTCGATGCCGCCGTAGAGCATGCCGAGTCCGCCATCGTTGCTATGCAGGCGTCCCCAGCCTTTGCCAAAGATCGCCACGAGCTTCCGCTCCACTTGCTCCGGCGCGAGCATGCGCACGAGGCCGAGATCGTCGAGTTCAGCCTCGCGCGCCGGATTGATCGCGATGCTGGTCAGTCCGTCAGCGCGATAGAAATCAGAAGCGATCCAATCTTTGAAGACGTGTTTCAAATTGAAGCCGTTTTTGGCAAAACGCGTCGCGATGGTTTCAATCAACGCGCGCTGCTCCTGCTGTGCGCGGTGGTGGGCTGTGAAGAGAGGATCATCGAGGTCTTTCGGTGGTAGCAGCACTTTACGACCCGTGAGGATGTAATAAACGTGCTCCACCATCGCCACGGCAAAGCGCGGATCCTTCGCGGTGTGCTCACTCAGCCATTGTAGCGACCGCCAACGCTCCTGCGGAGCCAAATCCTCACCTTCATAGCCAGCGCCGAACATGTCGGTGAACCAGCCACCTTTGCGCTTACCATACACGCCCTCGGCGGCGAACTTCCAGTAGTCCTGAAACAGACCGGCAACGGGGTCGAGTGTCTTGTGGCACACGACACACTCGGCGGCCTCCATCGTCGGCACTTTATACTTTGCTGTCGCTGCAGCGGCATCTGAAACGCGCGCAGCGAGTTCGAGCACATCGACACCAAGAAAGTGCTGGTAGAACATGCGGGCGCGTAAACGATTGCGGTTGGTCTCAGTCGTCGGATAGCGCATGAGATACTGAAACGAGCCAAGCACACCTGCGTGTGTATAGAATCCCGTCTCGCTGTCTTGATCAGTCTGCCGTGAGCGTCCTTTGAGCGCTTTCAGCCGGACGGGAATGTATTCAAAGGGATCGTTCACGTCTTTGAATCGATCTTTGATTTCATCAAACATGCCGTAGCCGCGCGAGGTGTAGGGCGTCATCATCGCGTAGTCAGCGGTGATGATCTCAGTGAACGATCGGTCGTTGCGAACAATGTGTTCGATGAGCTTCATCGGCTCACCCAGAAGCGCTTCGCGATACTCGCGTGCGATCCGATACTTCGCTTGCTGACGCTCCTTCGGGTCGGTGATGTCCTTGAACTCCCACTTCTGATACCAGAGCCTCGTCTTCTCAAAATGCTCGTAAGCGAGCACCGTCGCGTCCGCATTGCCGTCGATGCCGACTGTGAGAAAAATATCGTTAAAACCCTCACGCAGTCGATCATAGAACGCATCCTCCTTCATCACCGCATCGAGAACTTTGGCCAAAGCATCAGGTTTACCGAGAGATTTCAGCTCCGCATCACTCGGCAGGCGTCCTGCGAGAGACAAAGTCACGCGCCTTAGCAATCGCTGATCATCGAGCATCGAAATGCCATCAAAAAAGGGCGGCGCGTCCTTGGCGGTTTGTGGCTGCACGCTGTCGAGTTGACGCACAAACTTGTCCAGGATGCGATAACCCGTCGAATCCGGCTTGAGCACCAATTCGCCCTCGTGATCGAGCTTTCCCGTGGCTTTGAGCAGCAACCGCGACTCCCCATCCTTCACCGCCTTCGCCATGCGTGAGAAAGCTGCGCGGTTATGAATCTGCGAAACATGACGGCCTGGAGTTGCATCACGCGCTGGGTCTTGGAGGACGAATTTGCTGTCCTCAGCATCACCACCTTCCTTGTGGCATTTTAGACACGAGTGCGCACCGACTTTTGGCCAAACTTCCTCGGTGAAAAACGAATCAGCGCCCATGGAGCGAGTCGTGGGCATGGTCAGCAAGCTTAACACTGAGAGAATGCTGAAGGTTTGTTTCATCGGGCACGGACTCAAACGTGATCTCATGGCCATACTTTCCTTGGCAACAGAGGGCTCTTTAAAAGCGTAGGTTTGCAGCCCCCGATGAAGCTGTTCTCTGCCGCCATTCTCTTTGCTCTCTCTGTCACTGCACATGGAGACGAAGCCATGCTCACGTTTGAAAAAGACGTGCGACCCATCGTGAAGGCGCATTGCACGCATTGCCATGGCGAGGAAGAGAAGCCGAAGGGCAAGCTGGATCTGCGACTGCGGCGCTTCATGGACAAGGTCGTCGTCGCGGGTGATCCGGCGAAGAGCAAGCTCGTTGAGATGATCCGCAGCGGCGAGATGCCAGAGAAGGGCAAGAAGGTGTCCGAGGCCGAACTGGCGATTCTTGAGAAGTGGATCGCACAAGGAGCGAAGACGGCCAAGGCGGAACCGCTCGTGCTGGCACCGGGACCGATGATCTCGGATGATGATCGCGAGTATTGGGCCTTTCAGTCGATCAAACGGCCCTCAGTGCCGTCGGATGTCGATTTCAAAAAAGTGCGCACGCCGGTGGATGCGTTTCTGCTGCACTCGATGCGTGAGAAGGGGCTCGATTTTGCTCCTGAGGCCGATCGGCGGACTTTGATCCGGCGTGTGACGCTTGATTTGACTGGCCTGCTGCCGACGCCCGAGGAAGTGGAGACGTTTTTGAATGATAAGTCGCCGCTGGCTTATGAACAGCTCGTGGAACGCTTGCTGGCCTCAAAAAGCTACGGTGAGCGCTGGGCGCGGCATTGGCTGGATGTTGTCGGCTATGCGGACTCGAATGGGTACTCCGAGGCGGACTCCGTGCGGCCGCAGGCGTGGCGTTATCGCGACTATGTGATCCGCTCGATGAATGCGGACAAGCCATGGAGCGAGTTCATTCGGGAGCAGCTTGCGGGTGATGAACTGGCAGGTGCGACGCACGCCGATTATCAGCAAGCCGTGCTCGATCCCAAGCGGCGCGATGAACTCACCGCCACCGCATTCCTGCGCATGGCGCCGGATGGCACGGGCGATGGTGTGAATGATCCGAAGCTCGCGAAGAATCAAGTCATCGCCGAGCAGATGAAGATCATGACGTCATCACTCATGGGCATGACGGTGGCCTGTGCGCAGTGCCATGATCATCGCTATGATCCGATCACACAGGCCGACTACTATCGACTGCGTGCGATCTTTGATCCTGCCTACAACTGGGAAGCGTGGCGTACTCCGGCACAGAGGCTTTACTCGCTGTATTCGCCGGAAGAACGCGCTAAGGCGGCTGAGATCGAGAAGAAAGCCGCCGAGATCAATCGTGAGGCACAAGCCATCAGCAAAAAATTCCTCGATGAGATCTTCGAAGTCGAAATCCTCAAGCTGCCCGAGGCCGAGCGCGCTCCGTTCCGCGTCGCACGTGCCACGCCGAAGGAAAAACAGACGGCGGAGCAGAAAGCGCTCATCAAAAAGTATCCATCAGCACTCGCGACCTACTCGCTCGACCTCTACGACAAAAAGAAGCAGGACATCGTCGATGCCAAAGTCGCCGAAGCTACGAAACTACGCGCCACGAAGCCTACAGAAGGCTTTGTGATGGCACTCATGGAAGTGAAGGGCCAAGTGCCCGCAACCAAGCTCTTCAATCGCGGTGATCACGATCAGCCGAAGCAAGCCGTGACTCCGGGTGAGCTGAGCATCATCGCCAAACCCGAGATCGAGCCCTTCAAACCAGCAAGCGTGACGACAGGCTCCACGGGTCGTCGTCTTGCCTATGCAGAGTGGCTCACCAGTGGCCAGCATCCGCTCGTTGCGCGTGTTTTGGTGAACCGCTTTTGGTTGAACCACATGGGCCGCGGCATCGTGAACACACCTGGTGATTTCGGTCACCAAGGCGAGCGCCCAACACACCCCGAATTGCTCGACTGGCTCGCGGATGAGTTCATGCAGAGTGGCTGGAAGCTCAAGTCGCTGCATCGCGTCATCATGCTGAGCAACGCGTATCGCCAGTCATCCACGAGTGAAGCTTCGCTGCACAACGATCCTGAAAACAACCTCTACGCTCGCTTCAAAATGCATCGTCTCGATGCCGAGACATTGCGTGACTCCATGCTCGCCGTCACCGGTTCACTGGTGCAGACCAGCTACGGCGCGCCAAGCGGCGTCGGTCGCGATCCGCAGGGCCGCGTGGTCGTCGGCATCGACAAAGGCACGATCACCCTCAACAAAGTCGATCCCGCTGGAGCCGACGACTTCCGCCGCTCCATCTACGTGCAAGTGCGCCGCAGCAAGCCCGTCACCGTGCTTGATACCTTTGATGCGCCTACCATGTCCCCCAACTGCGAGCTGCGCGCGCAAACCACCGTCGCGCCGCAATCGCTGCTGCTCATGAACGATACCTTCGTTCTCGAAAACGCCCGCCGCCTCGCCGTCCGCCTCCAAACCGCCGCTCCGAATGAGCCGCGCAAGCAACTCCAACAAGCCTGGCAACTCCTCTACAGCAAACCTGCCACCGAGGCCGATCTCAGCCGCAGCCTCGCCTATCTCGATGAGCAGACGAAAGCGCTCGCGCAATATCACCACGACATCCAGCACGCGAAGGGCGTCGTCCCAAATCCACCGCAAGAAGCCATGGCCAGCCTGTGCCAGATCCTTTGCAGCTCGAACCGTTTCCTCTACGTCGAATGAACCGCCCCAAACTCTGCTCTCGCCGTCACTTCCTCCATGCCAATGGCTACAGCCTCGGCACGCTGGCGCTTGCTTCATTGCTGGAGCGTGATGGCTTGCTGGCTGCACCGGTGAAGCCGGAGAGTTTTGGTGAGATGCGTTACGATCTGACGCCAAAGAAGCCGCACTTTGAGCCGAGAGCGAAGGCGATGATTTCGATGTTCATGATGGGTGGGCCATCGCAGATGGACCTCTTTGATCCGAAACCGATGCTGACCAAGTATGATGGCCAGAAGTTCCCAGGTGAGATCAAATACGACAACCTCGCGCAAGCTTCCTCGAAGTGCTTTGGATCGCCGTGGAAGTTTGCGAAGCATGGCCAGTGCGGCATGGAGCTCAGCGAGCTTTTGCCAAATCTGAGCAAGGTCGTTGATGAGATCACGCTGATCCGCTCGATGACCTCAGGCGTGAACAATCATGCGCAGGGGCTCTATGCCATGAACGCGGGCCGCATCACGGCAGGGCGTCCGGCGCTGGGCTCGTGGCTCACCTATGGTCTGGGCAGCGAGACGGAGGAATTGCCTGCTTACATGGTGCTCTCGCATCCGAGTGGCCTGCCGACCTTCAGCGGCGAGCACTTTACGAATGGATGGTTGCCGGCGCTTTATCAGGGCACGCTCATTCGTCCCACGGAGCCGCGCATTTTGAATCTCGATCCGCCGCCATCGCTTGCGGGTGCTCCGCAAGAGCGTCAGCTCGCGCTCTTGAAGGCCTTCAATGAAGATCATCTCGCGCAGCATCCGGGCGAACTCGATTTGCAGGCACGTATCGCCAGCTACGAACTCGCTGCGCACATGCAGACGGCGGCGAAGGAGGCACTCGACATCTCGAAGGAGCCTGAATACGTCAAAAAACTCTACGGCGTCGATAACCCGATCACCAAGGACTACGCCACGCGCTGCATCATCGCGCGTCGCCTCGTCGAGCGCGGTGTGCGCTATGTGCAGGTGCTCAATGCGGGCCAGTCATGGGATCAGCACGGCTCGCTCATCACCGCGCTGCCCGCCAATTGTGCGGCAACGGATCAGCCCAGTGCTGCGTTGCTCATCGATCTCAAACAACGTGGCCTGCTCGACAGCACCGTCGTGCATTGGGGCGGCGAGATGGGCCGCTTGCCGGTGCTGCAAAACGACGCGGGTCGTGAGAAATGGGGCCGCGATCACAACACCTACGGCTTCAGCATGTGGGTGGCCGGTGGCGGCTTCAAAAAAGGCCATGTCCACGGCGAAACCGATGAATTCGGCCACAAGGCCGTGATCGACGAAGTGAAGTACTTCGATTATCACGCCACACTGCTCAAACTCTTCGGCCTCGATCACACCAAGCTCACCTACAAGCGCAACGGGCTCGCCGCGAGCCTCACGGACAATCAGGGTGCGAAGGTAGTGGATCAACTCATCGCTTGAGACATGCACAAGCCTGCTTCCATGTTCTGGACCCGCCGCTCTTTCCTGCTCGGGTCCACCGCAGCGGTGCTTGCGGGAACGGAGCCGTCACAACGCAAAAAGATCGCGCTCATTGCCACGGCCGTATTCGAGAAATCACACGCGCAGCATTTCATCGACCGTTTTGCACTCGGCTACGCTTGGGCGGGTGAATGGCGGAAGCCGGAAGTCGATTTCGTGTCGCTCTACGTCGATCAATTCCCTGCCAACGACCTCATCCGTGGCCGCTCGAAGCGCTATGGCATCCCCATTCACAAGAGCATTGCTCAAGCGCTCACACTGGGCACTGGCAAACTCGCTGTCGATGGCGTCGTCATCATCGGCGAGCACGGCGACTATCCCGTGAATGAAAAGGGTCAGACGCTTTACCCGCGCTATGAGTTCTTCAAAGAAGTGGTCAAGGTCTTCGAGTTCAGCGGACGCAGCGTGCCCGTTTTCAACGACAAACACCTCTCCACCGACTGGAAACACTGTGTCGAAATGGTCGCCGACTCGAAGCGGCTTGGTTTTCCTTTTCTCGCCGGTTCCTCATTGCCCGTGACACGACGTTTGCCCGCCATCGACCTGCCTTGGGGCAGGCCGCTGAGCGAAAGCGTCTGCGTCGGCTACGGCGGTATCGAGAAATACGACTTCCACGGCCTCGAAACCGCCCAGTGCATGTCAGAGCGCCGCAAAGGTGGCGAAGTCGGCATCAAGAGCGTGCTGGCTTTGCGCGGTGACAAGATTTGGTCACACACCGCCGGTTTGAAGCAAACACAACGCCTCCTCCTCGCCGCACTGAGTCGCAGCCACACTCTCCCCGTCAAAGAGGGCTATCCATCGGAGGCCATTAGCTTTGACTGGGCACGGAAAAACTTCCAAGACGCCTACGCCTACTTCATCGAGCACCGCGACGGCTTCCGCACCACGCTCTTCATGCTCGGCATCCGCGACTTCAACTACGCCGGCCTCAACAGCGAAACCGGCGCGATCACCTCCTGCCAGATGTTCCTGCCGATGCCCGGCAGCAGTGCCACGACCGCCGACTTCTTCAACCCGCTCATCCACCGCATCGAGGACACGATCATCCATAACCGTGCGCCGTATCCTGTCGAGCGCACGCTGCTCACCTCGGGCATGTTGATCGCCGCCGTTGAATCGCTCTATCACGATGGCACGCTCATCGAGACGCCCGAGATGGAAGTGCGCTACACCGTGCGGAAGGAATCCACCTTCTGGCGCGACTGAGAAGATCCAGAACCCGCGTATGTCACTCCATGCGTTTTATTCTCATCGCCATGTTCTGCTTCGCCTCGTTGACGAGGGCGCAGGATGTAGCGTTCTTTGAGTCGAAGGTGCTGCCGGTGTTGAAGCAGCGCTGCTACGAATGTCATTCACACGAGAAGAAGATGAAAGCTGGGCTGACGCTTGATTCCAAATCGGGCTGGGAGGAAGGAGGCGACTCGGGGCCGGCGATTGTCGTGGGGAAGCCGGAGGAGAGCTTGCTCATCAAGATGGTGCGCTGGTCGGATGACGAGCACCAAATGCCGCCGAAGGAGAAGCTGCCGGCGGCGGAGATCGCGCTGCTGGAAGAATGGGTCAAACGTGGAGCGCCGGACCCGCGCGTGCTCGTGATGACTCGGCCAAACGCCACGGACTGGTGGTCACTAAAACCCTTGGTGAAACCGAAGCTGCCGGACGCCCCTGGCGTGGAACATCCTGTCGATCGTTTCATCCTAGCAAGGCTCGCGGAGCGGAAGCTCGCGCCTTCGCCGGAAGCGGATCGTCGCACGCTCATCCGGCGAGTGATGTTCGATCTGCATGGCTTGCCGCCGTCATTTGCCGAGGTGGAGGCGTTCGAGAAGGAGAGCGATCCGAAGGCTTACGAGCATCTGGTGGATCGGTTGCTCGCGTCGCCGCGCCATGGCGAGCGCTGGGCTCGGCACTGGTTGGATACGATTCACTTCGCGGAGACGCATGGGTGCGGACACGACCTGCCGCGGGATCACGCGTGGCGGTTTCGCGACTATGTCATCAAGGCGCTGAACAACGACAAGCCGTGGCCGCGGTTCGTGCGCGAGCAACTCGCCGCCGACCGTCTGTTTCCTGATGAGCCGCGTCTCATCGCTGCGCTCGGTTTTCTCGGCGCGGGTGTTTTT
>Ga0114970_10001192_pt1 | contig 19449 bp, 21 predicted proteins | sample M_140205_XF_Meta_FD_87030 | JGI IMG/M metagenome (GOLD analysis project Ga0114970, IMG submission 87030) | Freshwater microbial communities from Lake Montjoie, Canada to study carbon cycling - M_140205_XF_MetaG | ecosystem: Environmental > Aquatic > Freshwater > Lake | place: Lake Montjoie... | reverse complement strand
GTTCATCCACATCGGTGATGTGCTGAGCGGCGCGGGCCCATTGCGAGCCGCCATCGAAGAATTCCTTTTTCCAGATCGGGACTGATTCTTTCAACGTGTCGATAGCAAACTCGCATGCATCGAACGCCGCTCCGCGATGAGGTGACGAGACGGCAACAACAACAGAAGATTCACTCAGTAGTACCCGGCCCTCGCGATGCCACAGAGCGACTCGGCCAAGATCGGGCCAGCGCCGCCGGGCTTCGTCAGCCACAGCCGTGAGGCGTGGGACGACCTGCTCGGCCCACGCTTCGTAATCGATATGAGTAACTCCGTTGGAGCCATCGGCGTGATCGCGCACTAAACCGCTGAAAACCACCACCGCTCCGCAGCCAGGAAGCGCCACCCAATCGGTTGCAATACCGACATCGAGCGATTGATCGGTTAATGCAACCCAATCATCGGAGGTAGGCGGTGTAAGAGTCACAGATTCCCATCGTAGTGGGGGGCGCGGCCAACACTGTGGGGCCCACCACTACATTCGCCCCATGCCGTTCCCTGATGACCCGGATAACGATGCCGGGTTCATCCCGCCTCTGCCCCAAGACGACCGATTGTGGCGTCATCCTTCCGAGGTTGATGGACCGCATTCGCTTGCCTCTGCCCATAATCGTCGTTCCTCACGCTCGGGGCTCACGGCATTCATCCTCCTTCTGGTGATTGCAGTCGGAACCGGAATTGCCGCGTTTGGGACATTTCATTCGAGTGACGCGACTCACGATGGAACCGCCATTGCAGGCGGTCCCGCTTCTCACGACCTTTCTGATGACGTGCTTGCGTCACTTTCACTAGCAGTTGTGCAAATCACAATCGATGGTCCAACCGCCGCAACAATGACCACCGGATTGATGATCCGCCCCGATGGCCATGTCATCACTGCCTCCGATCCCCTTCGTGATGCGCGTTCGATCACGGTCACCCTCTTCGACGGACGTTCTTTCAATGCCACGGTCGTTGGGACCGATCCTTCCGACGACATTGGAGTCATCGACATCGAAGCTTCCGGTCTGACGACTCCCCTCATTAGCGACCTCAGTTCCATCGAACAGGGAGAAACGGTCTACGTCATCGGCCACTCCGAAACCGACCGTCGTTCGTGGGTTGCGTCGGCAGTCTTTCAATCGTCAGGGCAACGAATCGACGCTACTGATGGAACCTCGATGCACGACATGATCGCATCGTCACTCGAGACAACACCACCAACACCATCAGCGGTTCTCTGCACTCGTACCGGTGCGGTTATTGGACTTCTCACATCACGCACGTCGACGTCCTACCGAACCAATGCAATGATTTCTGCCCCATCGACCCTCACCCTGCCGACCGCACACATTGAATTTGCAAACTCGATCTCGTGGGCCACGCAGGTTGCCGATGACATCATCGCCACCGGGGTTGTGCACCGTGCATGGCTGGGAATCATCAGCACTGACGCTGCTGGGAGTGGGGCGTTGATTCAATCGGTAAGTGCGAACAGCCCCGCCGAGGGCGCCGGCCTTGCGTCTGGCGACCTCATCACCGCACTCGGAAACATTCCCGTACACAACAGTTCTGACCTCGTCGTCGCTCTTCGCCGTTTCGTTGCCAATGACTCGGTAAACGTTGAATTCAAACGATCGGGAGCAGCGAGCTCGACGACAGCAAGGCTTATCGACCGGACGTGAGATGTCGGCGAATGAGAACCGCCGCTCCGCCCGCCGCGCCCAAGACCAATGCACTCACCGTTCCAAGGGCCAGATGCTGACGATGGCGAGGGGTCAGCCGAGCCCACACACCGCCTCTGTCGGAGTCCACATACGCCTCTTCATTACTGAAAGTCGGCGTCCATCCCAAGGACCGAATGCGATCGTTTGCCACGACCCATTGTCCAGAACTGGCAAGAAGTGCATCGGGATCGCTCGGGGCAACACCGAAGTGCTCGCCGAGTCGAGCAAGGACATGCACAAAAGGTTTCCGCATGCGCAGTCGAGCGGTAGGGCCCTTAAGTTTGCGAACCTCATCAACACTGAGCCAGCCGTCGGGAGCGACATTGACCGGACCATCAAATCGCGCTCGGCAGACCGCAGTGAGCGCGGTGGTGAGATCGTCAAGATGCACGAACTGCACAGGAGCCACAACTCCACTGAGTTGCAGGCCGGCAGTGGCCCACGAGGATCGCGCTAACCATTTGCCGTTCTCTGGTCCGACCACGATGCAGGGACGAACAACTGCGCATGTCGCTCCGCGAGAGCGTGCCCACGTTCCGCAGAGTCGTTCAAGTTCTGCTCGTTCGTTCGACGCATTAATCGCAGAGTTCGGACGAACCGGTGCGTGTTCGGTAAGTGGAATCGGGTTATCAGTTCGCGCTCCGTAAACGAGCGCCGAGGACAAGACAACAACTGTGCTCACCGAACCAACAGGCGTGAGCGACGCAAGGAATGTACGAGCAGCGATCACGTCGATGTGGGATCCGCCGGTTCCATCAATATCAAGTCCCGATCGCGGCCCTGCCAGGAAAACCCGAGTCGCTCCCGTAACGAGCGGAACTAAACGCGAATCGTCGAGGGCGAATGGTGCGAGAAGGAGTTCAGGGCCATCGCTGCTGGTTTCGAATCTCCGAATCGAGGGCTGCGCTCCAACAGCGACCACACGGTCGACTCCGGGTTCGGCGAGCGCGGCAGCAATCACTCTTCGCCCGATCGGTAGATCGGCACCGGTGACCACCACAATTTCTCCCACACCGCCATCATGGCGCGTTCGGGCAATGCTCTGTCCGGGCGCCCTCCCGAGGAGTCACGACCCCTGTCTAGGCCTAGCCTGAGGCCGTGGATGATCTACCCCCCGACCCCTTCTCAGACAGCGAACCCGACGGAGACCCTGGCGACCCTCCCCTCTCAGGCATGCCCCTTTTCGGAGACCTCGCCAAGTTGTTTGCGCAACAAGGGCCGGTGGGCTGGGACGCGGCGCGTCAACTTGCGCTTTCCATTGCGGCCGATGGCGGCGATGAAGGAACTATCGATCCACTCGAACGAATTCATTTAGAGCAACTCGTCCGAATCGCCGAACTTCATGTCGGCAACGCCACCGGGCTTCCAACGAGTTTCGGCGGCACTGGCGTTTCGATCATGCCCGTCACACGCGGTCAATGGGCAGCAACGACGCTCGACGCGTGGCGCCCGCTTTTCGAGCGACTCGCCAGTTCACTCACTCCTCCCGCTTCACCGACTGCCCCAGACCCATCCGATCCACTCGGCTTCATGGCCCCGCTCATGGCGATGATGGGCCCGATGATGCTTGGAATGACCGCCGGCTCAATGATCGGACATCTGTCGCGACGTTCTTTCGGTCAATACGACTTGCCCGTCCCCAGAACACCGACTGACGAACTCATGGTTATTCCCAAAAACCTTGAGACTTTTGCGGACGAATGGAGCATTCCAATCGACGACCTTCGTCTCTGGGTTTGTGCTCAGGAGATAACAATGCACTCGGTATTTCGCATCCCTCATGTTCGTGCAACCGTCGACAGTTTTCTTTCCGCTTATGCAGCCGGATTTGAACCTGACTCAAACGCGTTAGAGGATCGCCTCAGTTCAATTGAATTCGACATCTCTGATCCGTCGTCGATGACAGGAATGCAATCGATGTTCGGCGATCCAGAAGTTCTCCTCGGTGCGATCCAATCACAAGCACAACGCGACATGCTTCCGAAGTTCGAGGCGCTGATCGCGGCGATCGTTGGCTACGTCGACCACATCGTTGACACTGTCGGATCATCGTTACTCTCGAACACCACGATGATCTCCGAAGCAGTTCGCCGTCGACGCGTTGAAGCCGACGATTCCGACCGTTTTGTCGAACGACTTTTCGGGCTTGAACTCACCCAAGCCACCTTTGACCGCGGCGCAGCATTCGTCTCCGGAATCGTTGAGCGCGAAGGCAACGATGGACTGATTCGCCTTTGGGAATCAGAACGAACACTTCCAACGCCAGCAGAAATTCAAGCGCCCGGTCTGTGGCTGGCCAGAATCGAATTACCCGACGACGTCTGAAATCAGACGGGTTTAGGAAATCGGCGGTGACTCGTCGGGAAACTCGGGCTCTTCCCACGCATCGGGCCCAAAGAGATAGCCACCGCGCTGGTTCGTGACCGTCTCCCCCGGATCGTCCGCCACGGGCTGTTGCTCGACCGGAAGGCTGGGCGCGGTCGGTGCCGGTCTTCGCATCCAGCGTCGGGCAGCATCGTGCGAAGCAACAGCGATGTCGGAACCATCGGGACTAATGAAGTCGATTGGAGGACCCCATGCCGGTGGTGTTTCGGGGCCGGCGAAGCCACGATCGACCACTCGGGTTGCATCATCGTCATCGGGTTGAGCCGAGGGGTGACGGTTATCGATTTCAATCGGTCGACGCAGAACTCCTTTACGAGCCACCGGGACCCGACCGGCACGAACATTTCGAAGTCCAACGAGGTAGAACGCGACGGCAATCGACGCTGCGATCGCAATGAGGCCAAATCCCAACGCCGCCGGGATCGGAATAAGGATCGGAATGAGCGCACCGATTACCCAAATCAATTGGAATCGAGTTTCGAATTTCGCAAAAGAACGCCCGCGGTTGGCATCGGGTGCGTCGCGTTGCACGATCGAATCGAAAGCCTGTTTGGCCGAGCAACTCGTGACACCGAGCATCATGGATAACAGCGCTGCGCCAGCCAGCCCGCCAATGAACGCCGTGATCAAACCGGCGGCACTCGTCACGATCAGGCTGCCCACCAAGATCCGTTCTTCAGTAATCACCCGCCGAAGTCTTGGAACAATCAATGATCCGACAAAGAAACCGAACTGTGCCGTGGCAGCAACAAGACCCAATTGCCAAAGCGGTGCGCCAGCATTCTTGAAGTCGAACGCCAACATGAACGATAGAAACCCAACCATGCCGCGGATAAGACTCATAGCTACTGAGGCGTGAGTAATGCCAGCGCTACGAAGTTCTTCGCGCTCGGCTTCGCCAGCGGGTTCGGCCGCAACGGTAGTGGGAGGAAGCTGCAGAGCAAGAATGGTGCCGACAGCGAAAACGATCGCACCGAGTGCGACCGTGGCTCGTCCGCCGCCGATCGCATAGAGAATGCCGCCAGGTATCGCAGCAATGACGACCGCAATCGATGAAAGCGTCGTGAGCTGCGAATTGGCCTGAACTAATTCCTCGTCACTATGCACCGTGCTGGGGATGACCGCGCTTTTCGAAATCGAATAGATCTTCTGCATGATGAGCATGCCGAAGGCCTCTGGATAAAAGAGGATCGTGTTCATATGACGAACAACGAAAAACGCAAGCACTGCGCGCATCAACATTGATCCAACGATGATCCACCGACGGCCGCCCTTGATCCGGTCGATAGCAGGGCCGATAAGCGGCGCAGCAATTGCGAACGGGGCGATGGTCAGCAGCAGGTACAACGCAACACGCCAGCGAGCTGACGTGAAGTCGAGCGAAAAGAACACCGACCCGGCGAGGCCAATAGCGAACAGCGCATCGCCAGACACCGATGCGGCGTGGGCTCGGGCCAAACGCGTGAACGGTGATGGTGCCCACGGTCGGCGAGGATCGCGACTCGTTGGCTGCGGCCCGCGAGGGCGCTTGCCGTGGGGGGATGTGGACTCTGGGGTCACTTTGCCCATGCTAGGAGGCGGGTACGACGCAACCGCCTGTTTCGCTGTCGATTAGCGCTTTGGAACGTCGAACTTGTAGCCAAGCCCACGGATCGTGACGATGCACACTGGGTTCGCAGGATCGATTTCCACCTTGGACCGCAGACGCTTGACATGAACATCAAGTGTCTTCGTGTCACCGACATAGTCGTTCCCCCACACTCGATCAATGAGCGTGTCACGGGTGAGAACGCGACCTGCGTTGGTGAGCAAGAGTGATAGGAGTTCGAATTCTTTCAGCGGGAGCTGTACAAGTTCACCGCGAACAGTGACTTCATGGCGTTCTCGGTCAATGACAACATCGCCCACTCGGATTGTTTCAGCGAGATCTAACGCCGTCTGTGATTCAGGAATATCAAACGGGCGCCTACGGAGGACCGCTCGCATTCGAGCGACAAGCTCACGCATTCGATAGGGCTTCGTGACGTAATCGTCAGCTCCAACTTCCAACCCGACCACGGTGTCGATCTCGGAGCCCTTAGCCGTCACCATGATGATGGGCACATTCGATCGAGATCGAAGTTCGCGACAAACGTCGATACCCGAAATCTTCGGGAGCATCACATCAAGAAGCACGAGGTCCGGATCAAGCGCATCGAAAATGTCGAGCGCCTCCGCCCCATCTCGAGCAACAGTGACTTTGAAACCTTCTCGAGACAACCCGATCTCAAGAGCGTCGATAAAGGAATCTTCATCCTCAACGACGAGAACTGAAGTGGTGTCAGTCATTACCTCATGCCCTTTCATTCAAGCTGGAAATTGTTTGACCATCGAGCGAATCGTCGGTGACCGAATGGAACCGCAGCAGAAAGACCGAACCTTCGCCCAGCCTCGACTCAACCTCGATACGTGCATCGTGGTTGGCGATCGCGTGGCGAACGATCGCAAGACCAAGCCCGGTTCCGCCGGTCTTACGACTTCTCGCCTGATCGACTCGGTAGAACCGCTCGAAGATTCGATCGATATCTCGAGTGGGAATGCCGATTCCGTGGTCGGCGACGCGCACAAGCACCTCGGCATCAGCGCGATCAACGGACACTTCAACTGTGGTTCCCGGATCCGAATACTTAATGGCGTTGTCGATCAGATTTCCGATTGCCGAAAGAAGTTGTCGGCGCTCACCAATAATCATCGCTTCAGACGTAGTTGTGTGCAGGTCAACTCCCACGCGCGCTTGCGACGCCGCTGCTCGAAGTCGTTCCACGGCATCGGCGGCAACTTCGTTCAGGTCAACAGTTGCGCTACCAGCTCCATCGATTGACTCGATTCGAGAAAGTTCAATCAGATCTTCAATAATTTGCGCGATTCGCATGGATTCGGTGTGAATCCGAGACGCGAGTCGTGCGACGACAACTTGGTCGTGTTCACCTTCGAGGGTCTCGGCCAGCAATCCGATTGCGCCCACCGGAGTTTTCAACTCATGGCTGATATTCGCCACGAGATCGGTACGAATCGCTTCAAGTTGCTTGCGCTCGGTGATGTCCTCGACGAATGCCACCACACCCGGCCGCCCGCCCTCAGGGAGAGGCAGCGTAGAAACCACCACGGTTCGCCGAGGAGGCCCAAACAGTTCGATCACCGTTGATGCCTCTTGCCCTGAATTCGCGATTCGGACGAGATCATTCACTGCTGCGCCCACGAGGGCATCGCCGTGGCGTGCTTCAAGAAATGGAGTGGACGCCAGATTTGAATCAATCACGAGGCCTTCGCCATCAAACACCATGACGGCAACCGGCAATGTGTCGAGAGCAGCCTGAAGCCGAAATCGTTCGCCATCTGATTCATGATTTGCAGAACGAAGGTCCCGGACCGAACGCTCGACGGCCGAAAGTAGATCGTCAAACCGAGAGAGTTCATTTTCTGCTGTGGAATCGAGTCCGAGTCGCATTGCCGACTCATAGACGTGATTTCGCTGCGCGCGATTCCAGAAAAATCGAGCAAGAAAGGTCGCCAGCGAAGCAGCGACAAGAGCGGAGATCAGCGCACCAACTATGGCCGTATTCATAAGTTGTGATCGGTTCCTGCCGCCGGATCTTCCGCTTTAATTTCTGCTGCAAGCGATCGTCGTGCAACCAGACGAGCGGCACCAGTCTGTTCAGGAAGCCAACCCGTCACCATGTACTGGACTCGTTGCCCAATATTTACTGCATGGTCGCCAATACGCTCGTAGTAGCGACCGATGAGCGCGAGTTGCACCGATGCCTGCAGCCCAATGTCGTGGGTGGCATGAGATTCAAAAATTGCTTCGATGTAGTCGCCATGAAGGGTGTCGAGTGCATCGTCGATATCGTCGATGGCAACGCCAAGACTCGCATTTCTCTCGGCATAGGCGTCGAGCGCAAGCTTCATGAGACGGGAAGCCTCTTCGCTCATGCGCTCAATGAGCCCGCGCAATTTCGGATCAAGAGTGACGCCATAAATACGACGTGCGCCCTTCGCGACATTGACCATGAGATCACCAGAACGTTCAAGCTCACCGGTCAACCAAAGCCCGGTAACGATTGAACGAAGATCGGACGCCATTGGCTGTTGAAGCGCAAGTACGTGGTAGCAGTGCTCTTCAATTCTCAATGAGAGATCATCAAGTTCGTCGTCGGCCTCGATAATTGCTTGAGCACCTTGCATGTTATTGGTGAGGAGCACGTCTGTTCCGCGTGGAATCACCTCGCCCACCAGCGCGCCAAGACGGACAATGTCATCACGAATCTCGTTAAGTTCTTGATGGAAAGTTTTTCTCTGTTCAGGCATTCCGACTCCGTCCGACTGATCCCATTGCCCAACTCACCGAACTTCCGCGGCGAGATGGTCTGGGTCGCCGGTAATGAGATAACGAATTCGAGCGCCAAGAACTGCAGAGTGATCGGCAATGCGATCAAGGGCTTGGCCTGCCACCATCGTACGGAGAGCGACCACAACTGCGTCGGGACCTTCGTAGGCGAGCAGTGCTTCAACAAGATGCCGAGAGGCCATAGCTACCTCGGGCTCGGATGCGACCCGTTCGGCAAGGGCGAGATCCAGGGTCGACCAGGATCGAAGCGCGTCTCGATACTGCGAAACCGCATGGCCAGCAAGTGTTTCGAGGATGTCGAACGAGGTTGGCACCCGAGTAAGCAATTCGTGCTCGGGGGCCAACTTGGCAATTCGGAGTGCGAGATCACCAATCCGCTCAAGTTCAGCAGTTACCCGCAATACAGAGACAATGAGTCGCAGATCGGAAGCAACGGGAGCTTCGCGGCGAAGCAACTCATAGGACCGCTCCATGAGCGAAACGTTCATCGCATCGATTCGATCATCGGTTCGTATGGCTTCGTCGGCGACTTTCACGTCGCCCGAATGCAATACCGTTCGCATTCGTTCCAAATTTTCGTCGACAAGAACACCCATCAGTTCGACCTGAAGGGCGAGTTGCTCGAGTTCCGAGGTGTACTGCTGACGGATGTTTCTCACCTCAACCAAATCGACCGGTGATGTAATTTTCCGTGCGCTCATCAAAGGGAGCGGAAAAAATCTTGTCGGTTGAATCGAATTCGACAAGGACACCCGTTCGGGTATCGCTTTCTGAATTCACTTCGGTTGTGAAAAATGCGGTGCGATCGCTTACACGAGCTGCCTGCTGCATGTTGTGGGTAACGATGAGGATCGTGTAGTCAGACTTCAGCTCCTGCATGAGATCTTCAATGCGCGCTGTGGCAATCGGATCGAGAGCCGAACACGGTTCATCCATCAGAATGACTTCGGGTTCGACAGCAATAGCCCGAGCGATACAAAGCCGTTGCTGCTGTCCGCCTGACAGCCCCATGGCGGACTTCTTCAGTCGATCTTTCACTTCGTCCCACAGGGCAGCTCGACGCAATGCCTGCTCAATAATGTCGTCAAGGTTTCCCTTGTTGCCTGCCAACCGAGGACCGAACGCAATGTTGTCGTAAATGGACTTGGGGAACGGGTTTGGCTTTTGGAAAACCATTCCGATTCGCTTCCGAACCTCAACCGGGTCGACACGAGGGTCGTAGAGGTCTACCCCGTGATAGAGAATCTTTCCTTCGACGCGTGCAGACTCTATGAGATCGTTCATACGGTCAAAGCAACGAAGCACCGTTGATTTTCCACAACCCGACGGACCGATAAACGCCGTGATCTCATGCTGGTGGACTTGCAGATTCACATCACGCACAGCGCGAAATTGACCGTAGTAGACGTCGAGATCCCGAACGTCGAAAACAACCGTCGGCTCGGCTGGTTCGGGTGTTGGCGATTGGGCCACGACGGATTCGGTTGATGCGGAGAGTTCAGGAGACATTGAAACGTCCTCTGGGTCAGTGTCGTGGGTTTCAGTCACGTCAGAAGGCTAAGGCGATCAGGCGGCGTGTCGCCGGGCAACCCGAGACGACACAACGCGGGCGAGAATGGTCATGGCAAAGACGATGCCGACGAGCGTGAGGGCTGCTCCCCAGGCGCGAGCTTGAGCAGCTTCGAACGGTGTCTGAGCATTTCCGAAAATCTGGACGGAAAGTGCTGTCATCGGACCTTGGAAAATATTCATATTTAGATTTCGCGCAGCACCAATTGTGAAAACCAGCGGTGCTGTTTCACCAGCAGCTCGCGCAATGGCAATCATCACGCCCGAAGTAATGCCGCCAAATGCAGCAGGGAGCACCACCGTAAGGATCGTGCGCCACTTTCTATTTCCTAAGGCGTAACTCGCTTGACGTAATTCGTCGGGGACGAGGCGGAGCATTTCTTCGGTGGTACGGATGATGATCGGAAGCATGAGGCAACCGAGCGCAAGCGAACCACCAAAACCATTCAGACCAAATGTCAGCGTCCAAACCGTGTAGATGAACAGACCCATCACGATTGACGGAACACCGGTCATGACATCGGCCATGAATCGAATCAGTCGAGCGGTGCGACCCTTGCCGCCATATTCATGAAGGTAAATCGCGCCCAAGATTCCGAGCGGTATCGCCATAAGAGCAGCAACAAAAGTGATGAGAAGCGTTCCAACGATGGCTGGGCCCATGCCGCCACCCGCTTTGCGAGTGATGGTCGGAAGATCTTCGGTGAACCACGCCAGCGAAAGTTGACCGATGCCCTTAAAGAGCACGTAGCCGATCACCAAGGTCAACGGCGCAAGAGCAACAAGCAACGCGCCAACCATCCAGATTGAAGCGAGACGATTTTTCACTCGGCGCGATCGACTTGTAGTTGCATCAAGAAAAAGGCGCTCAACATCGGGTGACAGAAGATCAGTCATCTCATGCCCCTTGGCTTCGGCGGTCGAATCGGCTGACGATGCTGCGAGCAGAAACATTCACGATGATCGTGACTCCAAAGAGCACGACACCAAGCCCAATCAGAGCCGCTCGATGCGTTCCGGACGCCTCGCCGAATTGATTGACAATGACCGCTGCCATTGAGTCGCCGGCCTCGAAAAGGTGAGTGGTGATTTTTGCTTGGGAGCCAATGACAAGCGCAACCGCAATGGTTTCGCCCATTGCTCGGCCAAGACCAAGCATCACGGAGCCCACGATTCCACCGCGACTCCAAGGAAGGACTGCTGCACGAATCATTTCCCAACGAGTGGCACCCATTCCGTATGCGGCTTCGCGTTGCGCCGAGGGCACCGTTGCAATGACTTCACGACTCAATGACGTGATGATCGGCGTGATCATGATCGCCAGGATGATGCCGGCAGTCATATAACTGCGTCCGCTTTCTCCGTTGAAGAACCACCCCAACACTGGGACGTCACCGACTGCATCACTTATTGCTTTATAAACAGGCTGGATCGCAGGGGCGAGCACAATGATGCCCCAGAGTCCGTAGACAACTGATGGGATCGCAGCCAAAAGATCCATCACGTAAACGACTGGCTTACGCAGCCGACGCGGGGCAGCTTCATTCGCGTAGAGCGCAATTCCCAAACTCACTGGAACAGCCAGGACTAACGCTATGAGTGAGGACAGAACCGTCCCGTAGATAAATGCGAGTGCACCAAACTTGTTCTCCGCAGGAATCCACGTGGTCGAGGTGATGAAACCGAGACCTTCCTGCTTGAACGCAGGCCATGCTTCTTTGGTTGTTGAATAGGCGATGAGTCCCAAAATCGCCAAAACCGTCAGGCCAGCGATGAGAGCGACAGCCTTAAACGCTGAATCGCCTCGCCGACCTGACGTTGGTTCGAGCAACGACGAAGCGTCGCCCCCTCCATGGGGGGCGACGCCATCGTCACTAAGAAGCAGGGTCACGAGGAAGCTCTAGCCCTGGATCTGGGTGATCTGCGCAAGCGCCTTGTCACGGAGTGCCGTGGGAAGCGGTGCGAAATCGACGTCCTTCGCGAGGTTCTGGCCCTCGGTAAGGAGATAGGTGAGCCAACCCTTGATCGCCGAGGCATTCGACGCCGGCGTCACGTAGACGAGGACGTAGGTGCCAGCAGTGATCGGGTAAGCCTCTGCACCAGCGGTGTTGAGCGCTGAGTAGGTCAGATCGTCCTTCATGGTCGCGTTGGCAAGAGCAGCCGTTGCACCCGCAAGAGTAGGAGCGACGAACTTGCCGTCCTTGTTCTTGATCGAGGCGAATGACAAGCCAGTTGCCTTGGCGTCGGAAAGATCGACGTAGCCGATTGCTCCGGGGGTGTCCTTGATGATCTGAGCCACACCAGCGTTGCCCTTGCCAGCCTGGGCGGCGGGCCATGCGACGGTGTCGCCAGCAGCGATGGTGAAGTCAGTCGGATCAGCAGCCGCAAGGAACTTCGAGAAGTTCGACGTGGTGCCTGAGCCGTCGGAACGAACAGCAACGGTGATCTTGGTGCTCGGAAGAGTCACACCGGAATTGTCAGCGGCGATTGCCGGATCGTTCCAAGTCGTGATCTTGCCCATGAAGATCTGCGCCAACGTGGTCGCAGAAAGGTTGATGCTCTTCACGCCCGAAAGGTTGTAGGAAACCGTGATGGGAGCAGCAACTGTCGGGAAGTAAAGGAATGGGCCCTTGAACGTGGCCTTGTCAGCATCGCTCACGAGTGAATCCGAACCAGCCCAGTCGGAGGTGCCGGCAGCAAGATCCTTCTTGCCCTGACCTGAGCCAACTGCGTTGTAGTTCACGGTCACACCAGATGCGACCTTTTTGAATCCAGCAATCGTTTCTTCATAGAACGCCTTCGGGAATGTTGCACCCGAGCCGTTGAGGGTTCCACTAATGGACTTGTAATCAAACTTCGACGAGGCACTCGTTGTGTCTGACGATGAGTTTGATGAGCTCTTGCCACAAGCACCGGCAACAAGACCGACGGTGACAAGGATGGCCAGAAGCCACGCAACACTCCGCTTAGATGAACGCAAGGTAATACTCCCTGTAACAAATGGTTACGGCAAGCCAGATTTGGCTTCCAATATGACCGTAAGGAATCAATGTGGCCGTTTCTCATGCGTTAGATGTACGCAAGATGAACGGGAAGGGAATTCCTCGCTTGAGCGCTCAGCGCAATCGAGATGCGACTGTGCTCATCCGCTCCGGTAGCGCCCGGTACCAAACCCAGACCCCTCGCTTCTCGCGATCTACGAGGCCCGCCTCGAACAGGATTTTGAGGTGATGGCTGACGGTGGGTTGAGACTTCCCAATTGGTGTCACTAGGTCACAGGCACAAACTTCGCCTTCGGCCGCCGAACTAATGATGGAGAGCAGCCGCAATCGCACTGGGTCTGACAGTGCGGTGAAGACTGCGGCCAGTTCATCGGCATCGCGTTCGCTCAGGGGAATATCGCGAGCCGTTCCGCAGCAGACTTTTGAAACAGCTTTGGTCTTCTGGTTCTTCGGTGTCATTGCTCGCCGCCTCGATGTAGATATTCCCAAAGTAGATATTGACAACTATCGATATTCTAAAGATAGTTTGTATCGAAGATCATCAATACCTTGAATGCCCCGAATCGAGGAGTCTCATGTCCCGAGTCCAACTTGCTCTCAATATGTCTGACATCAACGCAGCATTCGCCTTCAATTCAAAGATGTTCAACTCCGAGTCAGTGGACGTGTGCTGCGCGACGACTCCTAGCAAGTCGGTGACCCTCACTTCGAAGACTGGTTGCTGCTGATGTCACCACTGCTCCGAAAGTGCGTCGCCGAATTTCTCGGCTCCGCATTCCTCATTGCCACGGTGATCGGCTCCGGGATCATGGCTACGAACCTCACTGACAACGTTGCTCTTCAACTGTTATGCAATACCGCAGCAACCGCTGGCGGATTGGTAGCGCTCATCAGCGCTTTCGGTCCCGTTTCTGGAGCGCATTTCAATCCAGTCGTGACAATTGCCGACCGGGTATTCGGCGGCATGCCTAATCGAGACGTGTTGCCGTACATCGCTTCGCAATTGCTCGGAATGTTTGTTGGCGTCATGGTTGCGAACCTCATGTTCGGGCTCTCGGCAATTGATATCTCCACCAAGACTCGCTCCGGCGGCGGCATCTGGCTTGGCGAAATTGTGGCCACGCTCGGCCTTCTTCTCGTGATCTTTGGTGTCGTCCGATCAGGCAAGTCCTCACTGGCTCCGTTTGTTGTGGCTGGCTATATCGCTGCGGCGTATTTCTTTACGTCATCAACGAGTTTCGCCAACCCCGCCATCACCCTTGGCCGCTCACTTTCCGATTCCTTTGCAGGTATCGCTCCGAAATCTGCCCCCGGATTCATCATCGCTCAATTCGTCGGAATGGCTCTCGCCCTTGTTGCTATCCGCATCGTGTTTCCTGATGTTGACGAGTTTGCCGATGAGATTCTCATGCTCCACGAGGAAGACTGATGACAACAGCCAACCCCACCGTCTTATTTGTCTGTGTTCACAACGCAGGGCGATCACAAATGGCCGCTGGATTTCTTGACCTCCTCGCCGGCGATCGCATCGAAGTGCTCTCTGCCGGTAGCGCGCCGGCCAATACCCTCAACTCAGCGGTCATTGAAGCCATGAACGAGGTCGGCATCAACCTCGTTGAGCGCGGTGCGCACCCCAAAATTCTCGATGCTGCAATTGTTGAACGTTGCGATGTCGTGATCACAATGGGCTGCGGCGACAACTGTCCGTTCTTCCCTGGCGTTCGCTATCTCGATTGGGTCCTTGAAGACCCCGCCGGACAGGGCGTCGAAGCCGTACGACCGATTCGTGACGAAATTGAGCGACGAGTCCGCGAACTGATCGACGAGCTCACTGCCTGATTCGATACTGCCTCACCTATTGGTTGGGTGCGCTCAGCGTTCCGACACCAACGTGAGAAATGCCGAAAGCACATCGACATCGTGGTCATAGGTGAGGCGCTCCCCCGCTTCCGCGGCGCTCACCCATTCAAGAGTGTCGACCTCGTCGTTCGCTTCGAAGACACCCGAACGAATTGTCATCTCCCAATAGCGAACGATCTTCGATCGGTTCTTATGGTCGCGATAGGTCACTGAAGGCAGTTCCTCGCCGAGTCCACAATCGAAGCCCGTTTCCTCAAGTACTTCTCGGTGCGCCGTTTGCTCATCGGTTTCATCCGATTCGGCTTTGCCCTTAGGAAAGGTCCAATCGTCATAACGAGGACGATGCACAATTACGAGTTCAAGTTCAGTTCCGGCACCTCTGGAGATGATGCCTCCGGCGGCACGCACGTCAAAAGTCGCGCTTTCGTCTGCCTGCTCGTTTTTTTCGTACGTCTCTCGAGAACCAGCCACCAGTCAGTTGCGACGTTCAAGGGCCAGCGCTTGAAAGCGACGGTGCGTATCGAAACTCCCGGAATTGCCGTCAGACGCGACGACTCGATTCCATGTCGTGTCTGGACCCAATGACCACGCTAAATGATCGTCCTCAAGATTCACGTCGAGAATCTGATGAAGTCGCTCCTGCAGCTGAGGGTCTTCAACGGGAACAAGCGCTTCAACACGACGATCGAGATTCCGAGGCATGAGATCAGCAGATCCGATGTAATACACCGGCACACCGTCGGCACCGTGCGCAAAGTAATAGATCCGAGAGTGTTCGAGGAATCGACCGACGATCGAACGAACGTTGATGTTCTCGGAAAGTCCCGGTACTCCTGGACGAAGGCAGCAGATCCCGCGCACAATCAGATCGACTCGAGTTCCGGCTTGAGATGCCGCGTAGAGCGAATCGATGAGCGCAGCATCGACAAGGCTGTTCATCTTGAGAATGATGTGGCCATTAGAACCGAGTGCCGCCTCGTTGGCGATCAGTTCAGCGATACCCGGACGGACCGTTGACGGCGCAATGAGAAGTTTTGAGAATTCTGGGTCACGAGCAAACCCGGTCAGGAGATTGAACAACTGCGTGAGATCGGAACCCACCGCGGGGTCAGCCGTGAGGAGACCAATGTCTTCATAAAGACGCGCAGTCTTCGGGTTGTAGTTGCCGGTTCCGATATGGCTGTAGCGGCGAATGCCATCGTGTTCTTCACGAACCACGAGCGTTGTCTTGGTGTGAATCTTCAGGCCCATAAGGCCATAGATCACATGCACACCGGCTTTTTCAAGTTCCTTCGCCCACCCGATGTTTTTCTTTTCGTCGAAACGAGCTTTCAGTTCGACCAGCGCCGCCACCTGTTTGCCGCGTTCGGCGGCACGCACCAGTGACTCGATGATCGACGTATCGGAAGACGTGCGATACAGCGTCAGTTTGATGGCGAGCACTGCAGGGTCGTAGGACGCTTGACGGATGAACTCTTCAACTGAAGTCGAAAAAGATTCATAAGGGTGATGCACCAGCACATCGCGGTCACGGATGACTGAGAAGAAGTCGACCGGCTCATCCGGGTCGGAGCTGGTCAAGCGTGGTTGAGTGATCGGCGCCCACGGTTCGTCTTTGAGATCAGGACGATCAAGGCTCATAAGACCAAAAAGCCCGCCCAAGTCCAAAGGTCCGCTAAATCGGTAGATGTCACTGTCTTGGAGATCGAGTTCCTCGGTCAGCAGTTCAAGAATTTCCTGTGACGCATTCGCATCGATTTCAAGACGCACAGCGCGACCAAAGCGCCGGCGACGCAATTCCAATTCAATGGTTTCGAGGAGATCATCGGCTTCTTCCTCTTCAACTGTGAGGTCGGCATTACGCGTGACTCGAAATGCGTAATGAGTTCCTGGCTCCATCCCGGGAAACAGCACGTCGAGATGCGATGCGATGACCTGCTCAAGAGGAATGAAGCGCTCACCGTCGGGCATGACCACAAACCGCGGAAGAAGGTTCGGCACTTTCACGCGCGCAAAACGATGTTCACCCGTGACTCGATCGTTCACGACTACAGCAAGATTCAGCGATAAGTCAGAGATATAGGGAAATGGATGCCCAGGATCGACGGCCAATGGCGTGAGAACCGGGAAGATCCGCTCCTCAAAAACTGTTTCGAGAAATACACGGTCCTCAGCATCGAGATCTTCGTAACTCGAGAACACGATGCCGGCACTCGCAAGGACCGGAACCAGTTCATCGACAAAGACCGCTTCAGCTTGGGAAACCAACAGCGAAATTCGCTCGTGGATCTCGCGCAATTGCTGCGCCGCCGTAAGACCATCGGCCGTCAACTTTCCAAGGCCAGCGGCAACTTGATCTTTCAGACCCGCAACCCGAACCTGAAAAAACTCATCGAGGTTCTGCGCAAAAATTGCGACAAACTTGGCTCGCTCGAGAAGTGGAACATCGGGATTTGATGCGAGTGCAAGCACGCGAGCATCGAAATCGAGCCATGAAAGCTCGCGATTGAGGAATCGCTCTGGCGATGCCGCAAGTTCGGCAGGCGTGAGATGCACGACGGGGCGCGATACCCCGAGCCGTGTGTTCACTCTTCGGGAAGGCCGAGGTCCCAGACAAGCACGAGGTTCTCGCGCTCGGCATCACGTGCAACGCGCTCTTTGTTGCGACGAAATTGTGGGTCGTGCGGCGGGAGAAGGAGAAGGCGAGCCATCACGCGATTACGGAATTCATCGACAAGGCCACGGACCTCGGAATCGCCTTGAACATCCCAGTGCGGGGCGACCGGGCCGAGGTAGATCACTCGGACATGGCCACGGGGCGGCTGGTCGGACACGATTTCGGGCATGGACATGGCTGCACTGCACTTTCGTCATATGAGGGCCAAGAGCGACCCGCAAGGTCACCAAGCCTAGCGGCGAGTCGCTGGGAGCTCCCCAACGGGTATGGGACTGGGGAAAGGATTCACTTAAACGAAACCGGGGGTTGGCCTTACCCCCTCTTTCGCCTCTCATCCGTATGGTCCCGGACATGGAAACCCCCACCCCCTGGATGAATGACGGCAACTGTAAAGACCATCCCCCCTCCACCTTCTTCCCCAGCGATGGGGTAGGCGTTGAGGTGGCAAAGCGCATTTGTGCCACCTGCCCGGTGGTGGACGAGTGCCTGAACTACGCCCTCGACAATCGCATCGACCACGGCGTGTGGGGTGGAACCTCTGAACGACAGCGACGCCGGATGCTCAGGGGCCGACGCATCCCGAGCCACCTCATCACGATCTGATCGCATCTAGTCATCAGCCCGGCCCTCGACCCTGCCAACCAAGACCTGCCCCGTTCATCTTCACCTCCCGAAGATGGATGGGGCAGGATCGCGTTCGTGATCAACCGTGATTGAGTGCGTCATCAACATCAGCGAGGGCCGCGACCTCGACCTCATCGAGGAAATCGCGCTCGCTGCAGGTAATGACCTTCTTGACGTGCATTGCGACCCCGATCACAACAGGTCGGTATTCACAATGATCGGTGCAGCCGCTCCCCTGGCGATCATCCGCGCCGCAGTGCAACGACTCGATCTTCGTTCACACACCGGTGTGCACCCGCGAATTGGCGTTGTCGATGTCGTGCCTTTTGTGCCGCTTGAAGGTTCCACGTTCGACGACGCCCTAACCGTGCGCGATGCAACCGCGTGGTGGATCGCCGATGAACTCCGCGTTCCCGTCTTTCTCTACGGACCAGAACGAACGCTGCCCGATGTTCGTCGCGGAGTATTCACAACACTCCGACCCGACTTCGGCCCGCCGGAACCTCACCCCACCGCCGGAGCTGTTGCCGTCGGGGCCAGAAGCCCATTGATGGCATGGAATCTTTGGCTTTCTGACGCCAGCCTCGAACAGGCCAAGGCACTCGCTACTTCGCTAAGAGGTCCAGGGGTTCGGGCGTTAGGTCTGCAGGTCGGCGACCAGGTTCAAGTGTCGATGAATCTGATTGATCCACTTCAGGTTGGCCCGGCCGAGGTCTACGACATCGTGGCCGCATCCGCCGACATTGAACGCGCTGAACTCGTTGGTTTGATTCCCCGAGCCGTTCTCGAAACAGTGGAACCGAAACGATGGGAACAGCTCAACCTTTCAATCGAATCAACGATTGAGTATCGGTTAGATCGGTAACGCTTCGCCGGTAGAGAGACGGCGAACGTTCAGCAGTGAGACTTAGGCCGTTGCGGTGCGAGCCGGCGCAGCTGCTGCGGCACGGGCCAATGCGCGCTGGCGACGAATACGGCGACGCTCACGCTCGCTCATACCGCCCCAGATGCCGAACTTCTCGCCATTGGCGAGGGCGTATTCGAGACAATCGTCACGCACGACACAGCCCTTGCAGACCTCTTTGGCCTCGCGGGTTGACGCACCACGCTCAGGGAAGAACAGGTCGGGGTCGACGCCGAGACAGTTAGCCATGTCCTGCCATGACTTGTCTTCGCCGTCGAGATCGGCTGGGACCAGGG
>Ga0114970_10001186_pt1 | contig 19475 bp, 25 predicted proteins | sample M_140205_XF_Meta_FD_87030 | JGI IMG/M metagenome (GOLD analysis project Ga0114970, IMG submission 87030) | Freshwater microbial communities from Lake Montjoie, Canada to study carbon cycling - M_140205_XF_MetaG | ecosystem: Environmental > Aquatic > Freshwater > Lake | place: Lake Montjoie... | reverse complement strand
TCTTTAAGTTCTGCAGCCGATTTTGGTGCAGCGCCAGACGAGCCGACTTGTGCTGGAGTTGGTAATTCTTGGCCAATTAAATGCCGGTACAAAAAATCAACTCCTTCAGAAGTGTCAGACAAAGCTTGCAAAATTTTTTGGTCTTCAAGTGGCAATTTATTAGTATAATTTTGAAGCCTTCCAATAATTACTTCAGAATTTGGCCCTAACTGCTCTTTAATTTGCTCTGGTGTTGGCGTCAATGCGGCCATGTTCTGCAAATGCGCCGCAACAAGTCTTGATGCTTGTTCTTGGCTCAGATTTAATTCTTTAAAAACTGGGATCATGCCCGCCATGTCCGCGTCAGCTTCGTCAAGCTTCACGTTTTCTAAACCTTTTATTGCTGAAAAATCAAAAGCGTATTTTTCTGGCGCTTTTGGAATTTGACTTTCTAAAGATTTAGCTAATGCGGCTTGTTCGCGCGCGTATTTAGACGTTTCTTTATAGCCTTTTTCAAGGTCGTCAACGGTCTTATACTTTCCGGCGTACACTTTTTCGGGCGCATTAATGGCCTCGTTAGCATTTGACGCAGCAAGATTTTCGTTGTTTGAAGGGGCAGAAGTTAAACTAGTTGTTTGACTTTCTGGTTGGCCTTGACCGGCTTGACTGTCTAGTTCCGTCATTATCTACTTTTTTAATTGTTAATAAAATTTTGCGGTAAAGATTATTTTCACCTTCGCGCACTGCCATTGCAATAGCGGTATTAACGCCATCAGAATGCATTGTTTGAAAGCTAGGCTTCTCTACCGTAATACGCGCCAAAGCCGCAAGCGCCTTTGACCCGTGTTCGCCTTTAAAAATTTGTGCGATAACAATTTCGTCATCAGTAAGCGCAACAGTTTGTGGTTTTACGTTGCCAATCTTGCCTAATTCTTCCCAGCTCATAGTTTCTTAATTAATTGTTACGCCATAGGGGCAGGCGCGCTACCACCTTCTGGGGCCATTTGTTGCGCAAGAACTTGGCTGGCTACTTGTTTAACCGCGGCCATTTGTTCCTGTGTTGGTAAAATCATGTCTTTTACGTGCAACAAACGCGCTAATTCTTTAGCGAAACCTTCTGGATTTGTCATAGTCATCAGCCCTTGTGGGCCAAAGAAACCACTAATAATCTCGGCGTACCGTGTAATCGCAGTTAATTCTTCTTGGTCTTGTGCCATTGCAAGCGGGGACACGTGCTGGATAGCAATATTTACGCCATCAATGGTAAAATCGTTAAGATTAATCATGCCAAATTCTTCTAAGATATAAAGCCCGCGAAGAAAAATTGGCGCTACAGCTTCACATTGCATACGCCCGTAAGCCGAGCCTAGAAGTTTTGCAATGCTTTGCGCGCGGTAAGCAATTTCGGTTGCTGATTTTACTGGTGCGTCAATTTCGCCAAGTGGATCTACAAACAAAATACCTTTAATAGCTTTTTTCAGATCTTCCAAAATAATTTGAGCAACGTTAAAATCAGCGGCGCTTGGCAATCTTGCGATTGTTGGGCCATTTGGATTACCTGGGTTTGCCATTACCGGAATTGTTGCCCCGGGCTCCATTATAATATTTTCCAAACTGATAATACCATCATCTACAACGGTCCACATACCGGTAATAGCAAGGGCAGCGTTTTTAAGGATAAGCTCTTTGGTTTTGTTCAAAGTTTTATTATCCGCAAGAGCCGTTAAGATTGGTCCGCGACCATAAACTTCACCTGCTGAAACAGAATAGCGCGGATTAATCCAAGGGTGGCTTTTGGTTTCGCGGTCAACTAAAATTTCTTTTGTCTTAGCGTCTTGCACAACATACCGAAAGCCGTCAATTTTTCGCTCTTTCATTGAGCTTTTGCCGTTTGCGGCTTGCGTAAGTACTTTGGTTGTAATTTCAGCTTTGTAAGAATATTCAATAATCGCAAGTTCCTCATGCGGGTTAGCATCAACTCTAGCCTGAATTTCCGGGGATAATTTTGCATCTGGCCACGTCTCCATAATTAAATGGTTTGGCACTTTCCATTCTCTAAAACGAGCACCTACAGTACCGTCTACACCACGTTCAAGATAGACTTCACTAATCGGTACGGCTACAAAATTAAACGGCGCTGCTGGAGTACCTTTTAAAAATAACAAATTGCCAGTGCCATAAAGCCAATCCTCAATCATCTCACAAATTTGCACGTCAAAATTACTGTTTTTTAAACACGTAAAAAATAACTCGCTAATTTCTTCAAGTTTTTGGGCTAACTCACCTTGTTTGTCTTTAAGCAATGGGCCAAGCACTAAAGTCGCAAACTTTTTTTGCGGTGGAAAAATGTTAGCTTGTACGGTAGAAACGGCTTTTTGCACCGCGTCTTGACCAGTTGAGTCAAAAACAATATCATTGTTGGTACGTTTGTCGCCGTCAGTTTGAATATCGTAAGTACTGCGTTGTGGTGAAAAATAGCGAAAAGCTTCTTTGTACGTATTTTTCCAATTAATATCTTTTCGTGTTTTTGCGTTAGAAAAACGCTTAAACAACGCTTCCTTCCGACCCTCACCAGGTGATTTAATTTCTGACATAACGTTTTAAAAATTAAGTTCCAAGGGCATTATTTTCGGTAAAACCAGTTTCAGAGGTGGCAATCAAAGACGCACGGCCCGCTTGTCTACGTCTCATTCCGGTAAGTTTATCAGTATTTTTAAGCGCCGTTGCCTCGCTTGCGGCCTTAAGTTCTGCGTTCTGCTTTTCAAGCGCAGCTTGTTGTGCGTTAGCAGCTCTAATTGACGCGCTGTTATCTGGTGCTTTAGGTGAACTTCCCATACTGTTTTATGATTTAATTTTAATAGGCAAAATGTGGGTAGCGCCCAGACTAAGCAAATGTTTGTAAAGTTGGTACGGGGTTTGTGCTTGCGCACGAATACCCAAAAACATTTTTACAACTGAAACGCAAGTTGGCACTATGTTCCAGATAGTTAAGATTTTATTGGAAAAGTCAAGTTGTGTTTCAAAAGACAAAACTTTTGTGTTTGGCGCAGTCGCAAGATTTTTTGCTAGTAAACTTGCGCGCATGCGTTCAAAAATTTTAGTGTCAATATTCGCTGTTGTTGGGTTTGCCCAATAAATTAAATTTTGTTTGCCACCTCTAATTGCGCGAAAGCAATAGCAATGCAAAAAATTTTTGCGCATAAACCAATGCAACCAATGTGGCTTTACGTCTTGCGCAGTAAAAACAACGTACCAAGTAGTTACATTACTCATTTAGCCGCAGGATCATTACTCTTAAATTTGTTAAGAAAATTCAAGATGGCTGTTAAAATTGGATTCCAAATGTTTAGCATTTTAAGAAAAAAGATTGCGACAAAGATAAAGGCAAAAGAAACCCACGAATCAACAACAAACATTGCAACGCGGTAGATCGCATCGATGGCAATGCGAAAGAATTGAGCGAAAATAATAACGGCAAGTAAAATAAAAGCCCACCAAGTTTTTGAAAGACCTAACCTATCCCAGTTTGTAGATGGATCTGGTGCGTTTTTTAGAGCTTCCTCGGCACTTTCCTGATTAAGAAAGAACTTAAGTAGGTTTGGAATTTTAATTGTCCCCACGGCTTTTTTAAATAGAGCTTCTAGTTTGAGGGTAAGGTTGTCTAAAAAGCTGTTTACTTGTTTTGGATCTGTCATATTTTTTTGATTTTGTTAGTTATTTTTTGCACCAGTTTAACATAAAATTAAAAGCTAGTTTTTTTTATTGGTCCCATATACTCCATTTACTTTTGTTAAAAACGGTCTTGGCTTGTGAGGTTTGTTTTGCCCGCGTAATATTCTGGTACTCGCCAGTTGAAAGTGTAACATACTGGTGAGCATCATGCACGTGCGAATACTGATTTTTTTCTGGGTCTTCCATGTAGCGATCAGTGCCCGCTACTTGAAGTCGTTTAAAACGGTACCCCCCATTAAAACCTTTACGCAAAGTAGGGCATTTCTTGGCGTCAATAATAAAACCGGGCTGACCGTTAATCATTCTGTTGAGCCTTGACACTACCCCTTCGGTACGCACTTTAATTTTATTGCTTGGCGCTGGTCTGACAATCAACCCAACACTACGAAAGATATCAAACGCAGTTTTTTGGTGCTGATCTTTAAACGACCCAGACGGATCGCCATAAAAAAGTGTCTCATGGTTAGGGTATTCAATTGCCAACTTCTGCTTAAGCAGCTTAGCAAAATCAACCAAGGCAATATCATTACCCACAAATTCTTCCAATGCACGCCATTGTCCGGTTGGCGTGCACTGTTCAATAATTGCAGCAGGTGTGTTACCAAAGTCAAGCCCTATGTGAAGCGTAAGCATTGGTATCGCTTTTAAATCCGTGACGCAATGGACTTCATCGCGATATGCGCTACCATACACCGGCTTGCCGTCCTGGATAGTACCATATTTGCCATGCACAAACACGTTAATCCATTCTTTTGTCTTACCCGCAACAATGCGCTCGTAATACCCTCGCGGCAAATTATCTTTGTTTTCTGCGTTTGGTGCAAGCCCGCTTGGCTGGCTAAAAAACTCCCACCCCTCTGGTGTTTGATCTGTTTCTGCCGCCGCGTACCACCAATGATCATCATCTGGCGGGTTTGTATCCATTATAACCCCGTACCATGTTGGCCAACACTCGTCTGGCACACTCTCTGGTTTCTCTTTTTTTGCTGGGTAACGACCAACACGTCCTGTTGCGCCATCAACAATATCTTTGTGAATAAATCGCGCCTCATTAAAAAAAACGCCCGTAACTTCAAGCGACAATAATTTCTTTACATCGTCCGGCCGATCAAGCGCAAGAAAAATAATCTCCATCTCAATATCTTCGATGCAGAACTTGTGCGTAATTGGCGGTTTGCGGTTTAATCTACCAAAAATAGACTCGGGAAACCAGTCTAGCCAGGTTTTAATAGTAGTCGTTTCCAACTCTGGCCCTGTATTACGCACAACCGCCCATCTTGTGCGACGAACACCATCAATGCTCGGATGTTGCTGTTTAGCGCGAATAAAAATTTCCAAACAACAAGCCACCGATTTGCCTGACCCTATGGGCCCTCTAATCCCCCGCACAAACGCTTTAGAATTATGAAAAGCCGCCGCCACTGGACTCGCTTTATAGTCCAATTTAAACGCTCGTGTTAGTGCTGGAGTTGCTTCTTTAGACATTAACCCAATACTGATTTCTTAACCGCCGATTTTTTTACTGGCGCGGTCGGAACAATCACTTCTTCAGGTGGTAAAACTGCAGCTAGTGGTTCTTCGCAACTTACTAAGTCGCTATGCGGGGCAATATTGGACCAAAAACCAATATGCGTGCACGCCTTAATCTTTTTACAGCACCCGCATTGAGCCAAAAAAAGGGGCGGGGTATTGCGCATATTCTTAAACTCGCCGCCGTTATGCTCCGCACAAGATTGGCATACGACTAATACGTTCTTTGTCATTGTTTTGTTTTATTGAAATGTTAATAGAATTCTCTTTTTCGGGAGTAGTAAGTGGTTCTTGGTTGACAACTTTAGGCTCTACAGCGCCAGTAGTATTAATCTGAATCAATACTTGTGGGCTACTTGCGTTTACGTCTTTAAAATTTCCAGAGGCGCGAAGCATATTCCCAGCCATTGCGGCCAATGCGGAACTAGCTTTACTATCCCCATCTTTAAAACGCTGGTGTAGATCACGTAAAATCTCAACTGACCACCCGGCAATCGTTTTAGAATCCATAAGTACAGCGTCCGCGTAACTATCATGGATGCGATTCATAACATCAGTAATCTTTGGCTGATCTAACCAAGCAGCGATCTCTTTTGGCTTAATGCCAAGCATTTTAACGCACCGCTCAATGTCCAAATCTTTCTTATACTCCTCAAGAAACGCGTAAGCACGCACGTCGTACGCGGCCACGGCGGTTGGGCCAGGTGCGTTTGGATCGTGGATAGTCTCCAATGGAGGCAATTGCTTCAGCGCGGTCTTAATGTTAGCCTCCAATTTGTCGAAGCGTTCTTGCACTTCCGGTTTGTCAGAATATTTACGCATGAATTGCGGTTAAAAGAATTTACTTTTAAGAGCTGATATTGTCGAAAGAAACATTTAAATGTCAAGACTCGTTACGCGAGGCCACCAAAAAATTTCAGAAGCCCCTACGTACCCCCAAAATTATAGATGTGAAATAGGTGACAGGGGGGTGGGCGCGCGCGTTTTCGGGACCCCCCCCTCCGCCCTAGAGGCTCTAGTCGCTGCCGCCCAATAGGCGCACACGCCCGCCACGCGTGGTTGAGGTGGTGTTTGTACTATTTGCGCGCCATATGTTCCCGTCGTGTGTGTAGTGCATGCGCTACTGTTGCAACTGTGCAGCATGCGCTACTGTTGTGCTATGTGTTCCCGTCGTGTGTGTTGTGACGGTGGCGACTTAGACAAGATAGCCAACCAATTCTCACTTCCAACATTTTAATCCGAATCAGCTCTCTGATTGATTCTATTCGCTTTTGTTTTTATGCTGCAAATATCAAGAAAATCACACATCAATTCAATCACAAATCTTTATGCGCTTCAAATACTGCATCAAGTTCCAAATCGCACGCACAACGCGCTCGAAATACTTTGCCGCAAATAACCCAAATCAAGCCTTGATGAGCTGCTTAAAACACTTCAAAAATGACGACATAAAGAAATTAGAAATTGTCGGCGATCCATTGCCCGTTGATAAAGATTTTGCAGCGAAACAAATCATCAGAGATTTGACAAAAAAGAAAAATAAAATAAAGCGCTGGCAAGCCGCGCTAAAATACCAACGTTTGACAAATTTAAACGTTTACGAGAGCAAATCTCGCAAAAATAGCTAAAACCCCACCCACCAGCCCACGCCGCTCTAGTCGCCTCCGAGGCTAATAGGTTCACCAACACTACAGCCGCAAGGAGTTAATAGGTGCTAATAGGTTCCCAATAGGTCGCCAATAGGCTCTCCCTCCTACAGTCTCTAAGAGTTAATAGGTTAACTAGTTAGAATCCACTTAGCGCAATAATAATATTTAATTATTTATTATTTATTTCTATTCTTGACAATTCAAGAATACCCCTATTTATACAGTATAAATAAATATAATAATAATATAATAATTAACTAGTTAACTAGTTAACAGTAGTGATAGAAAGCGCTCAGACCTATTAGCGAACCTATTAGCGAACCTATTAGAAATTGACTTTTAAAGGAAACACACTGAAAAAGCACAATACTTGGCTTCAAAAAAGAATTTTAAAAATATTTTAAAATAACTCTTGACAATTCAAGAAATACTCCTACGTTGCTTTTCATCTTGAGAAATCAAGATGAAATAATTAACTAACTAACTGAAAAACATGACAAACAAAACGAACGCACAAATCACTGAATTTTTCAACAGCTTAAACGCACAACTTGATCACCTACAAATAAACGATTTTATTCAATCAGACGATGAACTCGAGGCCGTCGCATATTCTTCTGACCCGTTTTTACACATCTCAGAAGTGTTAAGCGAAAACAACGCTTTCAATGTTGAAATTATTTACTACCACAACGCGATTAAGTATTTAGCGGAACACGATTGCTCACTTGAAACAAGCGTAGGGCTCGCGCTAGAAATTGGCTATGATCTAAAAAGTATAAATTCTGAGTTGCTCGCAAGCTTGCTAGCGTCGCAAGAATCACGCGAACAATTCGACGCGCTGCAAAGCGAAATCGAAGCTTTTTTCGCTGAATAATTAAAAACTAAAAAAACAAAATCATGAAAATTACAACCCTCACAACTTCTGACATTAAAAAACTGAAAGACGCTGCAAAGCTTTTCAAAAAAGATGAAACGCGTCCTTACCTTTCTAATTTTTTAATCATAAAGCGCGGCGACGTTGCCGAGGCGTTGGCCACCAATGGTCACGTCGCGATCACGATCCAACTGAATGCAACACTTGAAAACGTCGAACGCTTTCAATTGAGCTTTGCTGCTTTGAAAAGCGTGACCGACAAATCTAATTTAGAGATCTCACAAGCTGGAAAAGACGGGCTCATTTTAAGCAACGGCGCTCTAGTAATTAACGCCGCAAATATTGGCGAAGTCCCCGATATTACGCGCGCAATGAACCCTTTTCCGCGCGAAGAATCGGAGTTTTATTTTTACGTCAATCCTGAAGTTTTTAAATATTTCACAAGCGCCAATTTGGTAACTGTAAAAATTAAAGATAATTTTGCGCAAATTTTTCACACTAAAACAGATGAAAAAATGGGCGTGCTATACCTTGCGCGTTAATCAATTAACTAACTAAAAAATAAAATTATGACTAAAATTATTTGGGAAACAGTGGACGGCGTAAAACGTTGTCGCGATGAAAACGGCAACACTTGCAGCGTAAAATATTTTTTAACGCGAGAGGCTGCGTTGAATGCTTTACAAAGCTTGGTCAATTGCCGCGATTGCCGCAATTGCCGCGATTGCAGTAATTGCAGCGATTGCGTTGGTTGCCGCGATTGCGAGCATTGCGCCGGTTGCGCTGGTTGCCGCAACTGCGTTGATTGCAAATATTGCCGCAATTGCCGCGATTGCAGCGATTGCATTTATTGCAGTAATTGCAGCGATTGCGTTATTTGCAAGCATTGCTACGAGTGCCACAATTGCGACAATCGTTTTAGTTTGGGCTTCATCACAACACTTGGCAAAGCTAAAAGCGTTGAAAATGTAAAAATTGAAGAAGATAAAAAAAATAAAATTATGACTAAAATTATCAAAGAACTAAAAAAATCAAATTCGGATTTTTTAAAAGCGGCGTTTGTACTTATAACAGCTCTAATCCTCGCCACCTCTGTTGGTGCTCACAAGCGCATAAAACGGCTAGAGCACCAACTTAAAGACACGCAAGAAAACGGGACTTTTTACCGCGAGTGTCTTTTAAGTGACGAGCTATCTGACCCATGTCGCTCTTGGATCATGCTCGAGCGTTTTGGTGTCACTATCGGCGAGACATACATACAAGCAGAATAGAACCGCTTACACAGCCGCCAGCGGCCTACAACTTCTGGCGGTTGAAAGAGCGGTTTTAATCGTTCAAAATATTAATCAACTAAGCACAAAAAAATTATGGCTTCAACATACGAAACAAAAAAGGGCACGATGTACCAGCTCAACGTTTCAATCCCAGAAAAGATTAACAAGCAGCTTGAGGACCTTTGTGATGGCGTGCCGAAATCGGTTGTTTTCAACCAATGGATCAAGGAAAAACATTTAGCCGCTTTTGGCTTGCAACCAACCGCGAAAACACAAAACGAAACGCCACCGCGCAAAATTTACAACATCCTCGGCCTGAATTAGACCAGGGCATTTTTTTTTTAAAATTTAAAATTATTATTTATGAGAATTCACGTTTTAACACTCCAAGGCAAATACATTTTTGGCGCTTTAAATATTGGCCATTTAGATCGCACAGAAATGGTCCATTTGTCGGGTGAACCGGTGTACAAAATGTCGTGCGGACAACTTGTGCTGTGCAGCCAGGACATGCTTAGAAGAATCAGTGAACGGCTGAGAATTAACGGCTTATAAAAATTGCTTGCAATTAGTTTAAGAGTGCCACAATTTACTAGTGAAAACTTTTAAACAATTGCAACAACACAAACAAACATGACCGAAAACAAAGGCTTTATTTCTGCGCGCCAGTTGGCGGAAGAGATGAACATGCACCCACAATATGTCCGCGACTTGGCAAGGCTCGGAATGATCCCAGCAATGAAGGTTGGCAGCTCTTGGCGCTTCTCATTGAAAGACGTGAAAGAACAGCTCGAACGCAACGCGGCAATTGCTGTGCAGCGTTCTATGCTTTCCTCAACTTCGAGCGATAAATAAAACAAATGTCAAATCTATTTGAGACGGTTAAAAACTACCACGCCAACGGCTTGGTGATGACCCCGCTACGCGACAAAGTGCCGTACGTAAAAGGATGGCAAAACACAAAAGCGACGCTTAGTTTAGACCAGGGCATTTTTGAGAATTGCAGAAGTGTGGGGTGGGTAATCCCCAAAGATTACGTGGTGATTGACGTGGACAACCACGAAAAGGACGGCCGCAAATTAGGCTCAGAAACACTTAAAAAATTGTCGGCACACTTTGGTTTTGATCTCTTTAAAAACGCTGGTGTGATCGTTAAAACCGCAAGCGGCGGCTTTCATCTCTATTACAAAATCGACACCGACGCAAACGTAGTTAATTCACTTCCAGATTTTCCAAGCGTTGAGTTTAAACATCTTGGCCGCCAAGTGGTGATCCCGGGTTCTGTTTTAAGCGACGGCCGCGACTACAAATATCATGTTCTTTCTCAAGGTTTTGAGGCCATTGCAATGCTGCCCGACAATTTGGTTGCGGCGATCACTTCTGCAAAAATAACCGCTGTCGCCGCACCTACTAAAATCGAAACTGCTTTCGACGCGGAAGCCGACGTTGCGGCTTACGTACAATTTCTTCAAAGCCAGCCCGATCTGTTAGCGGGTGAGCGCAATAATACTTTCTACTACCTAGCTTGCGAAGCTAAAGATAGCGGCCTCTCTCGCAAAACCGCGCTTAGCTTGCTAACTGACTACAATCGCGAAAAAGTTCGGCCACTTTTAGACCAGAGCGAAATTTCACACTGTGTGAATTCCGCGTTTACATATTCAAAAAATAAAACGGCGGTGAGATCAGTAGCCGCCGATTTTGCGGCTGATCAGTTGTCAGATAAAGCACCAGAAAAATTGACCGAAGAAGAAGCCAAAAAACAATTTAGCGAATGCGTTGACTGGCGCGATAGTCTGATCAAGAGCAAAGGCGGCGTCGTTTCACGCACAAACTTTGGCACAAAAAACACTGAAATTCATTTGGATAATTTACCAAACTTTCGCGACAAATTAGCGGTGAACCTTTTTAGCATGGACACAATCTGGCGCAGGCCAGCACCGTGGCACAAGCCAACAATTCTCACTGGAGAAATTGACAGAGTTTTAGACGACGACGATTTAATCAGAATGCGCGAAGCATTGAACCAAGTCGGATTTGACCCAACCACGGGGCACGTTTTAGAAGCCAGCCGTGCGGTGTCACTTCGAAATGAGTATCACCCTGTCAAAGAATATTTTGAAAAGCTGCCAGTGTGGGACGGAGTCTCAAGACTTGCCGGATTTTTCCCTGAGCTATGCGGTGCAGATAATTGCGCCTATTCACAACAACTTGGCATTAAAATTTTTACGGCAATTGTCGCCCGCATTTACAACCCAGGCTGCAAATTTGACTACTTACCAATCTTCATCGGCGAGCAAGGCATTGGTAAATCGACGTTACTTGAAGCGATAGCAATCAAGCCCCAATGGTACACCGACAACCTCGGCGCGATTGACAACAAAGACGTGATTTTACGCATGAGATCAAAGCTAATTGTTGAAAACGCAGAGCTCACCATGTTCGACAAAAACGACCCAAACACAGTGAAAGCCTTTTTGTCACGTCGCGTTGATCGGGACAGATTACCGTACGACCGCTTGCCCCGTGACTTGCCGCGTCAGTGCATCATCATTGCGACAACTAATAAGGACAGATTTTTGCAAGATGAAACTGGCAACCGTCGCATGTGGCCAATCCAGTTGATTAAAATTAATTTACCGGGGGTCAAAAAACTTTTACCGCTAATGTACGCTGAGGCAATCGCACGTTTTAAAGCCGGTGAAGCCTTGTATTTAGACACTAAAGCCGCAAATGATATTGCAGTTGCTAAACAGGAAGAGAGGTATAACTCTGACGATTGGGAGCCAAAAATTGAAGAATGGGTTGACTCACATAAGCACAAAAAACTAACAATTGGAATGGTTTGGGAAGGCTGCTTTATGGGTAACATAACTTACTGCGGATTTCGCGAACAAAAACGCATCGGCTCGGTATTACGTCGTCTGGGTTGGGTGCGTGCATCAGTACAAATCGACGGAAAAACTCACTCAGGATTTAAGAAATGAGAAATAAAACAGGACCGACTAGCAAAGTAATACAAATTTCAACAGTAAAGACTGAAAAAGTTCTCGGATCGCATAGCAAAGCTAATTATTGTGTGACTACTGCTTTGTGTGAAGACGGTAGTATTTGGCAAAGGTGGAAAACAGATTATAACATTGAAGACTGGATTTGTATTTTGGAGGCAAAATGAGAAAATTTAAAACGATAACTTTAATTCTATTTCTTGCCTCATGTACACAGCCACCTGAGGGTTATGAATGCGATCGGAATGGATTTGGTCAATGTATACCCGGAGGATTATTTTACAAAGAAACTTGTGACGTAAATAAACAAGCAAAATTCATTATTGAATGTGCCAGGGCCGCAAATCCAATGTCTGATGAAGAAGGGGAAGATCTTGTTGCTCAATGCGATAGAACTTCCTGGAGGCTTTTTTGCACACAGATTTACCAATCAAAAACAACTAAGGAGGCAAAATGAAAATAATCCCTTACGCTAAACAACTTTATTTCATCACGCACAAAAAAATAGGGAATACAACTTGGAGTGTGCACCAAGAAGTTGATCAATCGGAGAAAGACATACATACTATTGCCCAGTATCGTGAAGCCAGAGCTAAATTCAAATTAATAGCTGAAGAGAGCTTTGACAAAATACGCGCTGAAACGGCTAAAGGAAAATCCGCAGAACAAATAAAGAGGATAGCAGACAAATGACTAAAGACCAACTTAAAAAAAGATTAAAAATAATTTCTGAAGAAAAAAAACAGCGATTGATTGCGCGATTGAATTTTGAGTGCGAGGACGACGTGGCTGTAATACGCAACCGTGCGGCCAGAATACTTAAAATACTTTCAACTTAGCTATTGACATGCTATTTTCTACAAGTAAATTCTTTTACACGCCTGCTGAAAAGCGACTCCGAATAAGACGTCTAGTCTGAGACGGAGCTTGTAAGGCGTGCGAGAATAGACGGGAGGGACAACTCGGATAAAAAATTGCTCCTGACTTTTAGCAAAGTACTAGACGCGACGCCCCAACGACGTAAGAACGGGGGCAAGTCGGCACGGCTTTTGATAAGTGCAAAAGCATATGTGAGACATGAACGTGAGGTAGCTCACCAAAGCCAACCATAATTTGCCTGATGAAGCCTGAAATGGCAGAAACAGAAATGTCGCGAAGCCCTTATTGGTTGGTTGTGATTAAGGGATAGGCGTTCTGACAGCTCGGAAAGACGGCGCACAAAATAGCATTAACAACACGAAACAACATGGAATTATCTTTTGAAAACGGCCACTATTACATTACCTGCGAATTTAAGGAGCGCGAAGCCGTTAAGAAAATGGGCTTTAGTTGGTGCGCAGAAACCAAGCGTTGGTTCACAAATAATTGGGCCGTTGCATTAAAAGCCCCAGCAAAAAAAGAGGGTTTTTTAAAGCACGCCGAGCACAGCATCGAACGCTCTTTCGCTACCACTCCGCAAAGCATTACTAAAAATCCTAAGCTAATGGCGTTTCAAAACGCTGGCGTTGAAGAGATCTTAGCTCGAGGCAACGTTCTACTTGCTGACGAACCTGGCCTTGGCAAAACTGCGCAAGTGATTTCGTACCTTAATATTGTACAGCTACCACCAGAGCATAAAATACTTATCATATGCCCGGCGTCTTTAAAATTAAACTGGGTTCGCGAATTCTTAAAGTTTGGGTCCCGCGGAAGTTACTACATAAAAGTTTTGGCCCACGGTAAAGACAAAATTCAAGGCCGCTCGATTGTCACCGGCACACCGCACAACGTGGTGATCGTCAACTATGACCTTCTCAAATCCAAATTTATTTTTGACCAGCTCCACGACTTCAAAGCAACCATTGTGGTTTGCGATGAGGCCCACTATCTCAAAAACGCTAAGGCGTTACGCTCAAAAAATACCGCCGCATTGGTCAAACGCGCTACGGAAAAAGCAATCATGGTAACGGGCACTCCTCTTGTGAACCGCCCAATTGAGTTGTACAATATTCTCAAGATGATAGACCCCGACACCATGCACCCATTTGAAGACTATCGCCGTTACGCGTACAGATTTTGTGCAGCGCACAACGGACGGTGGGGGTTCAATGTTAGCGGTTCAAGTAACGAAGAAGAGTTGAACATGCGCTTGCGCGCCCATTGCATGATTCGACGCACGGCTGACGAGGTACTACCTCAATTACCAGAGGCATTCTTACAGATCCTGCCATTCGAGCAAGACAAACACACCAAAAAAATTGTTGAGCAAGAGTTTAGATTTACTTTTGACGACCTCAAAAAACACCCTGAGAAAGGCGAGATTGGCGATTTAGCGAAACTCCGTCATGAGTTAGCTTTGGCAAAATTGCCGGCATCAATCCAAGCAATTTCAGATTTGCTTGACAGCGTGAAAAAGGTAATTGTGTTTGCTCATCACCGCGACGTGATGGACGGGCTTATGTTGGGCCTTGCCGAATTTAAACCGGTAAACTTATCCGGCGGCATGTCGCCTGAGAAAAAACAAAAAGCGGTAGACGCGTTTCAAAATGACCCAGAAGTGAGGGTATTCGTTGGTCAAATTCAAGCGGCCGGGGTTGGCATCACTTTAACCGCCGCTTCTAACGTAGAATTTGTGGAAACGAGTTGGGTCCCAGGTGAGATTGACCAAGCGGTGAAGCGTGCGAAACGTATTGGTCAGCACTCACACGTAACCGCCCGCTTTCACATTGTAGAAAAGAGTTTGGATGAAACCATGCTAAAAACTGCGTTCGACAAGCTCAAAAATATTAACAAAATTTTAAATTAAATATGGAAAAACATTCAATTACGCAACGGTTAAAAAATATGCTTTGCGATCCGGACGGTAACGTCAGCCTTAATTGTTCGGAAGAAGACGGAAAGATTATCCAAGGTCTGCTTGAAGAAGTCCAAAAGATGGACGATACACTGCAACACCGAGTAAAAGACTTGAGGCACTGTATTACAATATCGCACAGCCAAGAATATGGTAGCTATCTTGTCGAAATACCCGGACATGCAATTTGGTTTGACGGAAACTTAGACCAGTGTGTTGCACTCGTAAAACAACGATACAATTTTTCTTTGCCCCCATTATAACACAAAAATAATATGAACATAGAATTTAAAGACGTGCCGGCTTTGCTAAACTGTTTCAAGAAATTTTTCCCTGCGCGATTTCATATCTCGTTTAAGTGGACTCCTCTTGACGTAGTCTATGATAATGATGGCCACTCTAAACGAGTGACAGTGATCAATGTGAAGATTAACGACACCGAAAAAGGTGGTGAAGGCGAAGAGAATTGGTTGCTAGACTATGCGCAAGTGTTGTTGACGCAGCCAAAAGAGATGGATGAGTGTGCCAAGCGTTGGCTCAATGCGTTTGCGTCTGCAAAACGTAAAGCTACGCTTGATATTCTTGGCCATAAAAACGTGACAATTCCTGAATCTTCAGGAACTATCCATTAATAATTAAAAAATAACTAACATGAACTTAAAAGAGATCGGGGAATTAATTACAGAAACTCAACAGGCCGGGGCTAAACTTGAAGCTGCTCGTCGCGAAGCCATAGTTGACGGGGTTCGTCTTGAGCTACTTGCTCAATTGGTAATCAACACCAATGAAATGGTGATGTTACTCCGCTCTCAACAGCCTGGTGCTCAACTAGAATTGCCGTTGTCGCCACCAGTGCCAGCGCCGGTACATGTGGAAGAACCAGTTTTGGATGAAACCATGCTAAAAGCTGCGTTCGACAAGCTCGAAAAAGGACCAGCGGCCGCCCCAGTTATATCAACGTGGGAAGAGCCAAAGGTTGCGCCAGTTGTTGCAAAGAAAAAAGCACCAGTGGCTAAAGCCGCGCCAGTTGCTGAAGTTGCACCAGTTGCTGAAGTAAAGGCGCTAACAAAAGACGAAGTAATGTCTGCGTTAATTGACTTCATAAGTAATCACGAAGACGGTGAAGAAGCCGGCGAAGAAGCTTTAGGCTTAATGCTTAAAGAACTAGGCAACTTTACCCAATTCCCTGAAGTACCGGCGGATAAATACGCCGAACTTTTGGCAAAAATTAACCAGGCATAAGCCATGACCCAGCACTCAAAGTTAGGGGCCTCATCGGCGTCACGCTGGTTAAACTGTCCGGGTAGCGTAAAGCTATCCGAGACAGTACCACCGCAACCATCAAGCGAATACGCTTTGGAAGGTACTGCGGCACACAAGCTGGCTGAAATCTGTTTGATTAATGGCCGCCACCCGGAAAGTTACGCTGACGGCGAAGTTACTTTAGACAACGGCCAGACCTACGAAGTCTCTGAAGAGATGGCTGAAGCGGTGCGGGTGTACGTGGACTATGTCCGCAAGCAGCGCGGCGAATTAAATATCGAAACCAAATTTGACCTCAGCTTTATTGAGCCAGAAATGTTTGGCACGAATGACGCCTGCGTTTACAACAGGCAGCTCGGCATTCTTGAAGTGATTGACTACAAACACGGAGCTGGAATTGCGGTTAGCCCGGTAGAAAATACGCAGCTCGCTTACTACGGTTTAGGCGCGGCAAATGTTTATGAGTTACACCCAAACAGCGCAATCAAGTTGACTGTCGTACAACCGCGCGCTGCGGGTGAAGCAATCAAATCTTGGACAACAACTGTTGGTTACCTCGACAACTTTGCCAAGAAATTAAAAGCAGGCGCCAAAGCCACCCGTGTAAAAAATCCAAAACTTGTTGACGGTTCGTGGTGTAGGTTTTGTGCAGCGCAAGCAATCTGTCCGCAACTTCAGAAGAAAAGTTTGGAAGTTGCGCAAGCAGAATTTGCGGACGACGGCGCAATTATTTTACCTGAACCAGAAACAATGTCTGAAGTTGACATTGCAAAAGTCTTAGGCTTTTCAAACACCCTCAGCTCGTGGCTCAAAGCAGTTAATATTTTTGCCCAAGGTATGCTTGAGCGCGGCGAGAAAGTTGAAGGCTACAAATTGGTTAAGAAAAGATCGAATCGTAGATGGAACGCTTGCGAAGAAGAGGTAGTTGACGCACTTGTTAGTGCAACCGGCTTTACTCAAAGCCAGCTTTTTCAACCTGCAAAATTTAAATCTCCGGCGCAAATTGAAGCGCTGAAGATCGACAAGAATTTGGTAGCCTCACTCTGTGAGACGCCAGATAACGGTAACACAATGGCCCCCGCAGAAGACCGCAGGCCAGAAGTTTTGCCGTCAATTCAATCTGATTTTTCGGTAATCGAATTTTCGGAATAACTTTAATAACACGTAAAAACATGACTAACATTAAAACTCCTGTGGGCCGCGTATGCTACCCAACCTTATTGAAACCAAAACTTAATGATATGAACCCGGCTACTCCAAAAATGGAATACTCGGTTGACTTATTGTTTAAGAAAGACTCCGACATTTCGGTAATCAAAAACGCAGTTGATAAAGCTGTCTCTGAAAAATGGGGAGCTAAAAAACCAGTGGACTTGAATACCCCGATCAAAGACGGCGACGCCAAGAGGGATAAGAATGGCGACCCAGTTGCAGCTTACGCAGGCTGCTTCTACATCACGCTTAAGAATACTCGCAAGCCGAATGTAGTTGACGCTAACGTCCAACCAATCCTAAGCGAAGACGAAATTTATGGTGGCTGTTATGGTCGCGCAAGTTTCACGGCTTACGCTTACCCAAAACTGCCAGACCCTAGAAAGAAAAGAGGGGTGAGCCTTTCCCTTGTTAACTTCCAAAAAGTAAAAGACGGTGAGCCATTTGGTTCTGTAGCCCAAGTGGGAGCTGAAACTGACTTCGATGTTGTTGACGGAGAGATGGACAACGAAGCTAACTACGCAGCACCAGCGGCTAAGAAAAAATCAATCTTAGGTTAACATGATCCACTTAGATTTTGAAACACGATCTGAGGTAGATTTAAAGAAGACCGGCGCTTGGGTGTACTCACAACACCCAAGCACCGAGATTCTTTGTCTCGCGGTAAAGTTCGGAGACAGCCCCGTCAACCTTGTGACCGGCAAGCAGTTGCTTGAGGCTAGAGTTTTAAGGCAGAACCACAATGCCCCGCTTTACCGAATGATTGTTGAAGGCGAAGAAATTTTCGAGGCACACAATGCGTTCTTTGAAAAAGCAATCTGGCGCAACATCATGGTCAAACGTTTTGGTTGGCCGGATATTCCAGACGACCGCTGGCGTTGCTCGGCTTCCGTCGCGGCATACCACGCATTGCCACGCGGATTGCAGGCGGTAGGCGCAGCACTTGGTCTTGACACCGTGAAAGACATGGAAGGCAAACGCACTATGTTGCAGTTGTCAAAGCCAAAACCAAAGACTGGTGGGTTTATGAAAGAAGCTGACCACGCAGATAAATTCCAAACGCTTTACGAATACTGCAAAGCTGACGTTGACGCAGAGCACGCTTTGTCAGAACGCCTCGGTCAATTACCCCCACGCGAATTAGAGATCTGGCAGCTTGACCAAAAGATAAATACTCGCGGAGTGTATGTTGATCGCGAAGCTGTAGAGTCAGCTCTAAAAATCCTTGGCCAGTATGTGGGCAAACTTGAAGCCGAAGCCGCAGAGATCGGCGAAGGTTTTTTTGAGACAGTAAACCAAAGAGCCAAAGTCATGGCGTGGTGTCAATCGCAAGGCGAGACTGTCACGGCTTACGATAAAGCATACCTTGCTGACAACATGGATAGTATTAAGAGCCCAAAAGTAAAACGCATTCTGGAAATTCGCCAAGCACTTGGCAAGACCAGCACCGCGAAATATGAGGCAATGAAAAATTCGTCTGCCGCTGACGGCCGCATTCGCGACGTGCTCATGTATCACGGTGCTTTGACCGGCAGATGGTCGGGCAAGTTGGTACAGTTCCAAAACTTACCTCGCGGAAATATTAAAGACATGGCAACCGCAATTAAACTAATCAAGCAAGGCAGTGCCAAGCGAATCGAAATGCTACACGGCAACGTGATGAACTTTATGTCTTCTGCGATTCGTGGCATGGTGTGCGCGCCAGAAGGTAAGCTACTTGTAGTTAGTGACTTTGCCGCAATTGAAGCTCGCGTCCTTGGTTGGCTTGCTGGTAGTGAAAAAATGCTACACCAATTCCGCAATGGCGAAGATCTTTACAAAGACATGGCGTCTAAGATCTATCGTGTGCCAGTTACCGAAGTTACCAGTGAACAAAGGCAACTAGGTAAAGCCGCAATTCTGGGCGCAGGTTACGGTATGGGGCCGGATAAATTTTTTGCGACGTGTTTGTCTTGGGGCATTCAAGTTCACGAAGGCTTGGCTAAAACTGCAATCCACACTTACCGCACAGCCTATGCGCACGTGCCGCAATGCTGGCGGGATCAAGAAGAAGCGGCGCATGCGGCGGTCCGTACGCGTCAGAAAATAATTTGTGGCAGGGTCACGTGGTTCATGGAGAAT
>Ga0114970_10001184_pt1 | contig 19480 bp, 18 predicted proteins | sample M_140205_XF_Meta_FD_87030 | JGI IMG/M metagenome (GOLD analysis project Ga0114970, IMG submission 87030) | Freshwater microbial communities from Lake Montjoie, Canada to study carbon cycling - M_140205_XF_MetaG | ecosystem: Environmental > Aquatic > Freshwater > Lake | place: Lake Montjoie... | reverse complement strand
GCTCTAAGCAGTCTTGAGTCAGTGGAAGGTCGTTTCCAATACATAACAAGTGCGAGTGGAATCACTGCAATCGTTGATTATGCTCACACTCCGGATGCGCTAGAAAATGTTCTAAAAACAATTTCTTCCATTCGAACAAAAAATGAAACGGTTTTCACTGTGGTGGGTTGCGGCGGAGATAGAGACACAACAAAACGACCAAAAATGGCAGGCATTGCTTGTGAATTAAGCGATAAAGTAATTATCACCTCTGATAACCCTCGTTCGGAAGATCCGGATAGAATTATGGAAGAGATGATGTTAGGAGTGGAAGGTCAGCATTTTAAAAAAACGCTTTCTATTGTCGATCGAGCACAGGCGATAAAAACAGCAGTAGTGATGGCTGAAAAAGGAGATATTATTCTTATTGCTGGAAAAGGGCATGAGAAATACCAAGACATCAAAGGAGTTAAACATCACTTTGATGACATGGAACAAGTAACTGAAATGTTTAATAAATTGGAGAAATAATGTTATACTATTTATTTAAATACCTCGATTCAATGATGAATTTCCCAGGAGCGGGATTATTCAACTTTATTTCATTTAGAGCGGCAATGGCTTTAATTACCTCTTTAATTATTTCGATCTTTTTTGGGAAGCGAATCATTAACTTATTGAGGCGTCAACAAATTGGGGAAACCGTGCGTGATCTTGGTTTAACAGGTCAAGTTGAAAAACAAGGTACTCCAACTATGGGAGGGTTAATAATTCTTGGCTCTATTTTAATTCCTACTTTATTGTTCGCAAAATTGCATAATATTTATGTGATTACTATGCTTGTTTCTACTGTTTGGCTAGGAGCGATAGGCTTCTTAGACGATTACATCAAGGTTTTTAAAAAGAACAAAGAAGGACTAAAAGGACGATTCAAAATAATTGGGCAAATTGGTGTTGGTTTGCTGGTGGGAGGGATTCTTTATTTTAGCAATGATGTGCAAGTGCACAAGCAAGTGCCATTGGATTATACTCTTCAAGCAAATGAAACGTTGGTTTCGCATTTACATTCTGATATCACAGCAGATAAGCAAACAAAATGGATCAAAACAGACGCAATGACCACCACCATTCCTTTCGTGAAAGATAATGAGTTAAATTATTCTGACTTTATTGGAAGTAGCTCTTATGTTTGGTTATTATTTATCCCTTTAGTGATCTTAATTGTAATATCTGTTTCAAATGGAGCAAATCTTACGGACGGATTAGATGGTTTGGCGACGGGTTCTTCCGCAATAATTGGAATTGCACTAGCCGTTTTAGCCTATATTAGTTCGAATGTCCATTTCGCAGATTATTTAAATGTGATGTACATTCCTGGTACAGAAGAGATGGTCATTTTTATCGCTGCTTTTGTTGGTGCTTGCGTCGGTTTTTTATGGTATAATTCATATCCAGCACAAATTTTCATGGGGGATACAGGTAGTTTGGCATTGGGCGGAATTATCGCAGTTTTTGCTATTGTAATTCGAAAAGAATTGATGATTCCTGTTCTTTGTGGGGTTTTCTTAGTCGAAAATTTATCCGTGATTTTACAAGTAGCCTATTTTAAATTTACGAAGAAACGATTTGGTGAAGGTCGAAGAATATTCTTAATGGCACCGTTGCACCACCATTATCAAAAGAAAGGAATTCACGAAGCAAAAATTGTCGCAAGATTCTGGATCGTATCAATACTGCTTGCAGTAATAACAATCGTATCATTAAAATTACGATAACATTCGTAGAGGAAAGGCATGCCTTGCCTCTACGAATGTTATCGTAATAATTAAAAAAAAGAAATGAAAAAAGAACAAAAACATATTTCAATCTTAGGAGCTGGCGAAAGCGGAGTGGGAGCTGCTATTCTTGCTAAAAAGCAGGGTTGGAATGTATTTGTCTCAGATTTCGGAAAAATTAAGCAAGAGTTTAAAGATGAATTAGATACATATGATTTGAAATGGGAAGAAAATCAGCATTCGGAAGATATTCTATTTAAATCTGAGTTAATAATAAAGTCACCAGGGATACCAGATAAATCGCCAGTTATAAAAAAATTGAAAGAGAAAGGAATTAAAATTATCTCTGAAATTGAATTTGGCGGCTATTATCTGAAGGCAAAAACAATCTGTATCACTGGAAGTAATGGTAAAACAACAACCACGATGTTAACCTATCACATTCTTCGCAAAGCGGGAATAAATGTAGGTTTAGCTGGAAATGTTGGAAAGAGCTTTGCAAAACAAATTGCAACTGAGGAGTTTGATTGGTATGTACTTGAATTAAGTTCGTTTCAATTAGATGATATGTTTGAGTTTAGAGCAGATATTGCAATGATTTTGAATATCACACCTGATCATTTAGATCGATACGATTATCAAATGCAAAACTATGTAGATTCTAAGTTTAGAATTTTACAAAATCAAACAATGAACGATTGGTTTATCTATAACCACGATGATCCAATTATTGCAAGAGAGATGGCAAAAAGAGAAATTGCTGCTAAAAAAGCACCTTTTTCTCTGCTAACAGAAATGAAAGCGGGAGCTTTTCTAAAGGAAGAACAAATAACAATAACTATAAACGAAAAATTAACTATGTCAATCCACGATTTAGCCCTAAAAGGCAAGCACAATGCACAGAATTCCATGGCATCAGGAATTGCTGCAAGATTACTTGACATCCGAAGTTCGGTAATCCGCGAGAGTTTAGAAGATTTCGTAAATGTTGAGCACCGCTTAGAATTTGTAGCGAAAGTTCATGGAATCGAATTCATTAACGACTCAAAAGCGACAAATATTAATTCAACTTGGTTCGCTTTGGAATCAATGGACAAACCAACAGTTTGGATTGTTGGAGGTGTGGACAAAGGAAATGATTATTCAGAACTGCTCGACTTAGTAAAAGATAAAGTCAAAGCAATCATCTGTTTAGGATTGGACAATCAAAAAATCATTGATACTTTTTCAAGTTCAGTAGAAACAATTGTTGAAGCTAAATCAGCAATGGAAGCAGTGGCGTATGGATACCGTTTGGCATCTAAAGATGAGACTGTTTTGCTTTCTCCTGCTTGCGCAAGTTTTGATTTATTCGAAAACTACGAGCACAGAGGTGACTTGTTTAAAGAAGCAGTTAGAAAATTATAATTTTATTATAATAGCTATGAAAAGTAAACTAAACATAAATTTAAGTGATCGTTTAAAGGAAGCTAGAAACGAAGGCCTAAAAAACATGAAGGAGACGTCTTTGCGTCCACATGGCAAATTATGGGGAATGGATACTTTTTCGTGGTATCAACCCAATTTTAATTTAGTTGCTAATACATTACATGCTTTCCCATTTCCGATCGTCTGGATTGGTAATTCGAAAGATATTAATAATACAATACTTGAAGATTCATCCGTATGTCTTCAATTAAAAACAGTAATTGTATACGATAATTCGAAAATTAATTTCTCAATTGACGCTTTAGAAAAGATTGAAAATATTGTGGGAGTAAGCTCGCTGGAGAATGCTTTCATAATGTTGAAGTCACTAAAAATTAAAAACGCAGTCTTTTTATTTTCAGCATCGGGTGAAAATTGGAAAGAAAATAGAGAATCGTTCGAAGACTTTTTAAGCATACATCAAACAAAATAAGTGAAAGAGTATTTAAAATATTTAAAGGGGGATCGGGTAATTTGGATCATTACACTATTAATGATGGCTTTTTCGTTGGTCAGCGTTTATAGTTTTGTGCCTATTTTGGTTAAAACGGCCGGAGGAACTCCAATTAAGTATTTATTCAAGCATTTCACGTATGTAGTTTTGGCTTTTTTTGCCATGTTTTGGTTGCATAAGAAGGATCCAAAATATTTCTATCAGATTTCAAAATTCGGATATTACCTTTCAATTTGCATTTTAGTATTTACTTTTTTTTTCGGAGTAAAAGTAAATAATGCTGGACGTTGGGTTCAAATTCCTTTTGTTGGATTAACATTTCAAGCGTCCGACTTTGCTAAATTGGCTTTAATATTAACGGTCTCGAGATTATTGGTGGTACAAAAGGACCTTTTAAATCAATGGAAAGGCGGACTTTGGAAGTTACTAATACCTATCGGTGTTATTTGTTTATTAATATTAAAAGATAACTTTTCGACAGCAGCCTTGTTATTCTTAATTTGCTTCATCCTTCTTTTTATCGGGAAGGTCCCATTCTTAAAACTTCTTACTATAGTTGGCGCATGTATTGGCTTGTTAGCACTGATTGTGGGTCTACATTTAGTAGCTCCGAAATTAGAGTTATTACCTCGATTTGATACTTGGATGCATCGTATTAGCAGCATGTCAGACGGGGAAGAAGAAGTGGTGGCAAATGCACAAGCAATGAATGCTAAATTAGCCATTTACAATGGAGGTGTTTTTGGTCAAGGTGTGGGTGATGGAAAACTGAAAGAATATCTACCAGAAGCATATGCCGATTTCTATTATTCTAGTTATGTAGAAGAATTTGGATCCATATCTTCTGTCATTTTGGTCCTGCTTTATTTAATTTTATTATATCGAATCTTCCAAATAGGATTGCATTCAGCGAGCATGTTTGAAACCTATCTCTGCATCGGAATAGGAATTTTATTGCTCATCCAAGCTTCCGTTAATATGCTCGTTTGCACGGGAGTTTTCCCAGTAACCGGGCAAAACATGCCGCTTCTTGCCATGGGGGGGTCAGCTTTAATTATGACCTGTGTGGCGCTTGGTTTAGTGCAAAGTATCGCAAATAAGCAAAATAAAGGAAAGGAGGAAAACGCTGGAAATCAAAAAGAAAAAAGTGAAAATGATTTTGAAAAATACGAAATGACCTAGTGAAGCTTAAAAAAAGGGCTTTATGAAAAGAAAAAAATATGACAAGTAAAATAGAACGTGTAATAATATCAGGAGGAGGAACTGGAGGACATATTTTTCCTGCTATCGCAATTGCTGATGAAATTAAAAGACGTAATCCATATGTGGATATATTATTTGTTGGCGCCAATGGGAAAATGGAAATGGAAAAAGTACCAGATTCTGGCTATAAAATTATAGGATTAAATATCGCAGGATTTCAGAGGAGACTTACTTTTTCTAATTTTTTATTGCCTTTTAAAATAATAGGAAGTCTTTTGAATGCGTATCAAATTATTAAAAAGTTTAATCCGCAAGTGGTAATCGGTGTGGGCGGATATGCTTCGGGGCCAACGGTGCAAGCGGCTAATTTTTTAAAAGTCCCGACTTTAATTCAAGAGCAAAATTCTTTTCCAGGGAAAACAAATAAAATCTTATCTAAAAAAGTAAAAACAATTTGTACCGCGTATGAAGGCTTAGAGCGCTTTTTTCCAGGAGACAAAATTGTCGTAACAGGAAATCCAGTTCGATCAACAATGGTAGATATAGAAGGGAAAAGGAAGGAAGCATTTGAGTTTTATGAATTAGACCCTAGTAAGAAAACGATATTGATTATAGGCGGAAGTTTGGGAGCGCGAACCTTAAATGAAAGCGCGAAAGAGCATATCAAAACACTCCAAGATAACGATGTTCAATTATTGTGGCAATGTGGTAAAAGCTATTTTCAAGCGTTAACAGCAGAATTTGCAACTACTGATTTGAAAGGAATTAAAATGGTTCAGTTTATCACGAGAATGGACTTAGCATATGCATTGGCAGATGTTATTATTTCGAGAGCTGGCGCAATTTCGGTTTCAGAACTGTGTTTGGTAAAAAAGCCCGTTATTTTAGTTCCGTCGCCAAATGTGTCAGAAGATCATCAAACGAAAAATGCAATGGCGTTGGTAAGCAAAAATGCCGCAGTATTAGTGAAAGACAGCGAGGCAAGTCAGAAATTGATACCAACCGCAATTCAAATTATTAATTCGAGCGAAGAGCAAAATAAGTTGATTGAAGAGATTACCAAGTTAGGAAAACCAATGGCTACCTTTTCAATAGTAGATGAAATAGAAAAAATAATTTAAAAAATGGAAGGCATATAAGTTTTTAACTCATTTCTTATATGACCTTATATTCCTTATATGGTTCAAAAAAGCACACACAATGGATTTAAAAAACATACAACTTACAACATTCAAGCGAGCCTATTTTTTAGGAGTCGGAGGAATTGGTATGTCTGCACTAGCGCGCTATTTTATTTCATTGGGATGGGAAGTTTCAGGTTATGATAAAACAGAAACACCGCTAACAATTTCCTTAAAAGAAGAAGGTGTTACAATTCATTTTGATGATTTGGGAGAGAATATCCCTGCTCAATTTAAGGACATTGAATCAACATTAATTGTTTATACTCCAGCAATACCAAAAAATAATGGTGAATTAATTTACTTTCAAAACAATAACTTTCAACTCCTGAAAAGAGCTCAAGTTTTAGGGTTATTAACGCATAATTCTAAAGGTTTAGGAGTCGCTGGGACGCATGGTAAAACAACAACGAGTACCCTATTAGCTCATATTTTAAATGTATCACACGTTAAATGCAATGCTTTTTTAGGGGGAATTTCAAGTAATTTTAATTCCAATTTACTTACTTCTTCAACTTCAGAATATACGGTGATAGAAGCGGATGAATTTGACCGTTCTTTTTTACAGTTGTCTCCTTTTGCTTCTATTATAACCTCAACAGATGCTGATCATTTGGACATTTATGGCGATGCTTCTCTTCTGCTTCAAGGATTTCAAGAGTATGCTAACTTAATTCATCCTGAAGGCTATTTGATTTTAAGAAATGGACTAAACTTGACTTCAAAAGCGCAAATTACTACGTATGCTGTGAATGAACCAACGGCAAATTATTCAGCTCATCATTTACGTTTTAAGAATGGTACTTTTTTCTTTGATGTTACCTTTCCTTTTGGAGAATGGAAAGATGTAGAATTTGGACTTCCTGGCATTCATAATGCTGAAAATGCGGTCGCTTGCATTGCTTTATGTCAAAAATTAGGGCTAGAAGAAGAAGAAATCCGATCTGGATTAAAAACGTTTCAGGGTGTAAAGCGCAGATTTGAATTTCAAGTGAGGACAAGTAAAATAGTTTACATTGATGATTATGCGCATCATCCTACAGAAATAAACGCCTTAATCTCATCTGTGAGAATGATGTACCCTGCCAAGCGGATTATCGGCCTTTTTCAGCCACATTTATTTTCACGAACACGCGACTTCTTTGAAGGATTTGTCGCTGAATTATCAAAGTTAGATGAGGTCATTTTACTGCCAATTTATCCAGCACGTGAAGAACCGCTTGCAGGAGTCACAAGCGATGTGCTGCTAGAGAATATTACTTGTGAAAAAAAACAAATACTAACGCATCAACAAGCATTACTGTATTTACAAGAAATTACGGAGGGTGTTATTCTGACTATTGGCGCTGGAGATATTGATAAAATTGTAAAACCATTAACGCAAGCATTAAATGAACATGAAGAAATCGGTTAAGATAACAGTATGGTCAATGTTTGCTGTAACTGTCATTATTTTAATGGTGATGGTGAAAGCGGCGCAGGAAAAAACTGTTCTCACAAGACCGCACATCGTTATTCATGTAAATGGTGAAAATGCCTTTTTGACCGAAGATGAATTATATACTAGATTGGAGCGAAAAGGCTTGATTTATGAAGGGCAGAAATACAAGGGGTTAAAAGTAAATGCAACTGAAAAATACCTTCTCTCCATGAGTGAAGTGAAAAAAGCAAAGGTTTTTACAAATATTGGCCCAACATGGACAATTGAAGTTGAAATAAGAAAACCGATTGCTCGAATTTTTAATAAATATGGAGAAAGTTTTTATTTGGAGGAAGGAGGCTGTACTATGGCTCTATCAAGCTTGTATACAGCTAGAATTGTGGTAGTTACAGGAGATGTGCCAGACCGCTTAAATGCAAGATCTGCCTCAATAATTATTAACAATGAAACCTTGAAAACTAATCGAAAATTAGACGATTTATATCGGATTTCTCATTATGTTTGTAACGATACGTTATTGCAAGCGCAGATAGGTCAAATTCATTGTAAAACCAATGGCGATTATATACTAATACCGCAGGTTGGAGCACAGATTATTAATTTTGGAACAGCACGCACAAACCAAGATGTAATTGATAAATTTTTGAAGTTAAAAGTTTTTTACAAGGAAGCGATGCCTTACGAAGGGTGGAATACATATGACGAAATCAGTTTGAAATACGACAAACAAATTGTTTGTAAGAAAAAGGAATAATATGGCTAAAGTAATTGTTGGACTCGATATTGGAACTACGAAGATTGCCTGTTTTGTTGGCAGAAAAAATGAACATGGCAAAATAGAGATTTTATCCATGGGGACGAGTGAGTCTCTTGGTGTAAAACGCGGAATGGTTTCAAATATTCATCAAACGGTGCAGTCTATTCAAGCTGCTGTTGAAGAAGCGCAGCAAAGGGTAGAGGGTGAGCTCACGATTCGAGTAGTGAATGTTGGTATCGCAGGGCAGCATATTAAAAGTATACAAACAAGAGGCATACATACACGAAATCAAACGGAAGATGAGATTTCTCAAAAAGATATAGATGCCTTAATTGAGGATATGTATAAAACGGTTATGAACTCAGGAGAGGCAATTATTACTGTTTTACCTCAAGAATACATCGTAGATAACGAGCAAGGAATAAAAGATCCTATTGGCATGGCAGGTGTTCGTTTAGAGGCTAATTTTCATATAATTACTGGAAATCTTGCGGCTTCAACGAATATCCATAAATGTGTGGAAAGAGCAGGGTTAGAAGTTCAGCATATTATTTTGGAGCCAATAGCTTCTGGTGATGCAGTTTTATCGGATGAAGAAAAAGAGGCAGGTGTGGTATTAGTGGATATAGGCGGCGGTACAACAGACATTGCTATTTTCCATGAAGGAATTATTCGTCACACAGCAGTGATTCCGTTCGGTGGAAATATTATTACAGAAGATATTAAAGAAGGTTGTACAATAATGCCCCGTCAAGCAGAAATGTTGAAGATGAAATTCGGTTCTGCTCTTGCAAGTGAAAGTCTTGACAATGAAATCGTTTGTATTCCAGGATTGAAAGGTCATCTTGCTAAAGAGATTTCTGTTCGAAATTTGGCATCGATCATTCAAGCTAGAATGGAAGAAATTATTGAGTTAGTGTATTATGAAATCCAAAATTCAGGGTACGAGAAAAAATTGATTGGTGGAATTGTGGTGACTGGCGGTGGTTCTCAACTGAAACATATTACTCAATTATTTGAATACATTACAGCAATGGATACAAGAATAGGGTATCCGACAGAACATTTAGCAAACAATAATCATATAGAAAATTTGACAAGCCCAATGTATTCAACTGGGATTGGACTTGTATTAAAAGGTTTTGAAAACATGTCTCAAATAGACATGCCCACTTCAACGTCTAGTGCAATAGAAGTGAAAGGTCATTCGCAAAAAAACCGAGGTTCTTTTTTCGAATCAATAATTTCGAAAGGGAAAGATTGGTTTGCAGAAGAAAAGTAATTAACAGAAACTAAAATTAAGAAAAATGCCATTAGAATTTGATTTACCAAAAGAAACAACGTCAATTATTAAAGTGATTGGGGTTGGTGGAGGTGGAAGCAACGCAGTGAACCACATGTTTAATCAAGGAATTGTTGGGGTGGACTTCATTGTTTGTAACACTGATAGACAGGCTTTGGACGTATCTCCAGTTCCTTTGAAAATACAATTAGGAGCTTCTCTTACAGATGGTTGTGGAGCTGGTTCAATTCCTGAAATTGGAAAAAATTCTGCGATTGAAAATATTGAGGAAATCCGTTCAATTTTAAGTAATGGTACTAAAATGGTTTTTGTTACTGCTGGAATGGGAGGTGGAACTGGAACGGGTGCTGCACCAATTGTTGCGCAAATAGCGAAGGAAATGGGGATTCTAACTGTTGGAATCGTTACTGTTCCTTTCGGTTTTGAAGGACGTAAACGTCGCCAGCAAGCGGAAGAAGGTTTAGATGAGATGCGTAAAAATGTGGACACTTTGTTGGTTATCAATAATGAACGTTTAAGAGAAATAAGCGGTAACCTTTCAATTGGTAATGCTTTTTCTCAAGCTGATGATGTTTTAGCGATGGCAGCAAAAGGAATTGCTGAAGTTATTTCTGTTACAGGAAACATTAACGTTGATTTCAATGACGTAAATACAGTAATGAAAAATAGTGGTGTTGCCATTATGGGAAGCGCAAGAGCAGAAGGTGAAAATCGTGCGATAGAAGCAGTTCAACATGCACTTTCTTCTCCATTATTAAATGATAACGATATTAGCGGTGCTAAATATGTATTATTAAATATTACATATGGTGCGCAAGAAGTATTAATGGATGAAATTACTGCTATTACTGACTTTATTCAAGATGAAGCGGGATCTACTGCTGATGTAATTTGGGGTCATGGATTTGACGGTACTTTAGGAGATAAATTAAGCGTTACTATTATAGCAACTGGATTTAATTCTGCACCAATAACTGGTTTTGAAAAGGAACCACAGCGAATTATCAGACCTTTGGAAGATGAACCAAAAAATGAAATCCTTCGCCCATTAGATTCTCCAACTCAAGTTAATACATGGATTCCTGCTGATGAAACAGTAAGAGAAGAACCGTTCTTAAAACCAGTCGAAGAGGTTGCCCCTTTTGCTACTAATCAGGTTGAAATTGTGAATTCATTAATTAATAACCTAGAATCTACAGAGCTTTTAACGGATCCTTTTATGAAAAAAGAAGAAGTTGAAAAAGAAGAGATAAAAGAAGTTTTAAAGAAAGAATTGTTTTTTGAAGAGAAACCAGAGACCTATGATTGGGAAATATCTGCTCCTGCTGCGGAAGAAGGTGTGAAAGTGGAAGTGGTAAAGTATGATCTTGAAAGTCCTATTGAAGATAAGGTTGTTGAGATAAATACAAGAACTGTCCTTTCCAGCGAAGAGCAACAAAGAAGATCACAAGAACGTTTAGTTCGTATTCAAGAATACACTGCTAAATTGAAAAAAGCAGATGGAATCTCTGAATTTGAAAAAGAACCTGCTTACGTTCGTCAAAATATTCAATTGGATAATTCTAAATATAGTTCTGAAAGTCGAGTTAGTCGTTTTGGATTAACAAAGGATGAAAATGGAACTGTTTTAAAAGGGAATAATTCTTTTTTACACGATAATGTCGACTGATTGGAAAATTGCAAATGACATGTCATTTGCAATTTGCAATCTATAATTAACAACAAATGAGTTTTACTGAAAAAATAAATGCAGATATAAAAACGGCTATGCTTGCAAAAGATAAAGATCGTTTAGCTGCATTAAGAGATATAAAATCTAAATTATTATTGGAAGCAACTTCTGGTAATGGAGATGTGACAGAAGAAGCAGCAATTAAAATCGTCATGAAATTACATAAACAACGTGTTGAAACACATGCGTTGTATGTTGCTCAAAATCGGGAAGATCTTGCTGCTGACGAATTGTTTCAAGCGAAAGTAATGGAGGAATATCTTCCTAAAATGATGAGCGAAGAAGAAGTTAGAGCAGAAGTTATTGCTGCGATTGCTTCAACTGGAGCTAAAGGACCGCAAGAAATGGGTAAAGTGATGGGGGTTTTAACCGGTAAATTAGCTGGAAAAGCAGATGGGAAATTAATTTCTACACTCGTAAAAGAAGAATTAGCCAAATAAAAAGGTCACGGTATTTATTTGAAATCGTCTCTTTTGAGACGATTTTTTTTTGAACTAGAAGCGCAAAAGATATGAGTAATAAAAGGACAGTTGTTATTGGAGCTTCAGATAATCCGGAGAGATATGCGTATAAAGCAAGTATGAGCCTGACAAATAAAGGCTATATAGTCTATGCCGAAGGACAAAGGACGGGAATGATCAATGATGTTATCCCTATTTCCGTTGAGAGAAAGCTATATAAAGATATCGATACTGTTACTTTGTATGTTGGAGCAAAAAATCAACCAAATTGGTACGAATATATTCTGTCATTAAAACCAAAGAGGATCATATTTAATCCTGGGACAGAAAATGAAGAACTGATGCAGTTGGCTCACGATAATCATATCGAAGCGATAGAAGCGTGCACATTGGTAATGCTTTCGATTGATAATTACTAAGTATGGAACATATCACTAATTTTTCTTGTAATTTTGGCTGATGAACGAAATTGAGAAATCAAAAGAAGAAATTGCGATTGCTATAAGAGCATACAACCAAAAAGGATGGTCACCTGCAACTTCTACTAATTATTCTTTTAGAACAATTATGGACAATGAAACGATTTATGTTTCAAGATCTGGAGTAGATAAATCGCTTTTTTCTGCAAAAGATTTTATTACTGTTAATAGAATTGGTAATCCAATCGGAAAAGATGTGCAAACTGTTCCTTCTGCTGAAACCTTAATTCATTGTATTCTATATGATTTATTTCCGGAGACGGGAGTTATTCTTCACAGTCATTCTGTTTACCCAGTTTTAATTTCTCAGAAATTTGAAAAGCATATAGATTTTGAAGGGTATGAAATTCAAAAAGGTTTCTCAGGTCAAACAACTCATGATGCTAAAATATCGATTCCAATTTTTGATAATACGCAAGATATGGATGAATTTTCAACCGTTTTAATTGAAAACAAAAATAGAATTGTAAATCACTCCTTTATAATGAGAAATCACGGAACCTATGCTTGGGGTAAAACACTTTTCGAAGCGAAACGGCATCTTGAGACCTTGGAATATTTATGTCAATGTGAATGGATGATTCGGAATGATTAACTCTTTCTTTTTATTCTTAATTCCAAATCATTGTATCCAATAAATTTTTACTACTTTCGTAGACTAATATTTTAAAAAAGTTTAAAAAATGTCATATTTATTTACATCAGAATCGGTTTCAGAAGGACATCCAGATAAAATCGCTGATCAAATTTCAGATGCTTTAATTGATAACTTCATGGCTTTTGACCCACAATCAAAAGTGGCTTGTGAAACGCTTGTTACAACTGGATTAGTTGTTCTTGCGGGAGAGGTTAACACTTCTACATACTTAGATGTGCAATCAATAGCTCGTGATGTAATTGCAAAAATTGGGTATACAAAAGCGGAATATATGTTTGAGGCTAATTCTTGTGGAATTATTTCTGCAATTCATGAGCAGTCTGCAGATATTAATCAAGGTGTTGATCGTAAAAGTCCTGAAGAACAAGGAGCTGGTGATCAAGGAATGATGTTTGGTTATGCAACAAAAGAGACGGAAAATTACATGCCTTTGGCTCTTGATTTAGCTCATAAAATATTACAAGAACTTTCAGATATACGAAATAATCATACTGATTTAATTGGTTATTTGCGTCCAGATGCTAAGTCTCAAGTAACGATTGAATATTCCGATGACAATGTTCCACAAAGAATTGATTCAATTGTGGTATCGACTCAACATGATGATTTCGATTCAGAACCAGCGATGTTAGCTAAAATTAAAGCGGATATTATCAATATCGCAATACCGAGAGTGAAAGCGAGTTTGAAACCAGAATTACAAGCTTTGTTTAATGATAAAATTACCTATCATATTAACCCAACAGGTAAATTTGTAATTGGTGGACCTCACGGGGATACTGGCTTGACGGGTCGTAAGATTATAGTTGATACCTATGGAGGAAAAGGGGCGCACGGAGGTGGAGCATTTTCTGGAAAAGATCCATCAAAAGTGGATAGATCAGGAGCATATGCAACGCGTCACATTGCTAAAAATTTAGTTGCTGCAGGTGTGTGTGATGAAGTTCTAGTGCAAGTATCATATGCGATTGGTGTTGCTGAACCATGTGGTCTATTTATTACTACAAACGGAACTTCAAAAGTCGACATGTCTGAAGGTGAAATGGCTAAAATTGTTTCTGGAATTTTTGATATGCGTCCTTACTTTATAGAGCAACGTTTGAAATTGCGTAATCCAATTTATTCTGAAACGGCAGCATACGGTCATATGGGAAGAAAAAATGAAATTGTTACAAAACGTTTCAAATCTCCAGATGGATCTTTCATAGAAAGAGAAGTTGAATTGTTTACCTGGGAGAAACTAGATTTCGTTGATAAAGTGAAAGCTGCTTTTAAGTTGTAAGTAGAAACTAAAATATATAGAAACCCGTTTGAGCCATGCTTAAACGGGTTTTTTCTTCTAAAACAATACGGTTTTGATGATTTTTTCAGTCTACAACTGCTGTCTTACTGACTAATGTCTATATTTCATAAAACTTTTAATTAACTTTACTCACATAAAAGACAAACGATGAAATTTTTGAACTTGATTTTTTTCATTCTCCTTTTTGCTTCGTGTGCTGATATACATAAGTCAGAGGAGCTTGCTTCAATTGAATCGTTGCATAAATCACTAGATAGTATTACCACTGTTTTGATTGAAAATAATTTTACTGAAATAGATGATTTTACGATTGAATCACAAGAGGTTGCTCAGAAAATAAAGGATAATTATAATTCTGACACCATTAACTTGACCTTTGCAAAAAAATTAGATGCATATCGTGAAATGCTTCTCTCTTTTCAACCTTTGAAAAAGGCCTATTCGCTTTTGTTAAAAAACACTAAAAAAGAAAAAATAAGCTTAACGAAATTGAGAGATGACATTATAAATGGAAATGGAGAAAGAGCTAAATATCAGGCGTTCATTCATTTTGAAAAAATAAAAACGCAACAAATATGTCAATTATTGAGCGATTATGTGATCGAAAGGAAGAAAACCATTGAAACGCATCAGAAATTGTACAATGAAATTGATGAATACTCGTTTAATCTGATAGCAAAATAATTAATCTCTAATTTGTACTTTTAGAATACTATGAAAAGATTTCTGTTTTTATTACTTCTTTGTTATTCCCCTTTATTTTTTTCACAAGAAGGTACTGAGCAACAATTAGCTCAATATTATTTTTCAAATGGGGAATTTGATAAAGCGGTTTCCTATTATGAAAGATTATATTCTAAGGAAAATAGTAAAGTTAATTTCACGCGTTATTATGAATGTTTGATGAAAACAGACAATAAAAAAGAGGCTGAAAAATTATTAAAAAAACAGATTTCTCAACATAAAACGAATTATGAATACAAGGTTCAATTGGGGGAATTTTACGAGCAGTCGGGTGATGTAGAAAAGGCAAATAAAATATATGATTATTTAATAGATGAACTTTCGGATGATCCAACTACTATTCTTGAAGTCTATCAAGCTTTTAAGGGTAAAGGTAAAAATGAGTATGCCTATAAAACATTAGTAAAAGGTAGAAAGGCATTAAAAAAAACCTATCCGTTAAACATTCAATTTGCTGAATTATATGCCGTTAAAGGTGAAGTAGAAAATATGATTAATGAATACCTTGATCTACTAGACGTTCAGTCAAGTTACGTGGAAACCATTCAAGATTTGTTAGCAAAGCAAATTGATTTTAGTCAGGATTCTGTTGCTGAATACGATGTTCTTCGCCAAAAATTATTGATAAGGATTCAAAAGCAGCCAAATGAGACGGTGTATTCAGAGATGTTAATTTGGTTATTTATCCAAAAAAAGAATTTTTCTGCTGCTCTTATTCAAGTTCAGGCGCTCGATAAAAGAGAAGATGCACAAGGGCGAAGAGTTTTTGAATTGGGAGAAATCTGTGTTGAAAATAAGGAATATGAAACGGCACGAAAAGCTTTTCAATATATCCTTCAATTAGGAGACGATTTACAGTTTTATTATCAAGCGGAAAAAGCATTGCTAAATACTCGTTTTTTAGAAGTAACAACGTTTAGGGCCTATTCCAAAGAAGAATTGGATGCTACTATTGTAGAATATGAAAAAGCGTTAGTGCGAGCTGGAAAAAGAAGAGCGACTCTTTCGTTGATTATTGAGCTGGCGCACATACAAGCATTTTATTCCAACCAAGCTCCGATTGCTATCACCAATTTGGAAGATGCATTAAAATTACCTGCATTAACCGACATGGAAAGAGGGGAAGTGAAAATGCAATTGGCCGATATTTTAGTTCTAAAAGGAGACATTTGGGAAGCATCTCTTTACTACATGCAAGTAGACAAAGATTTTAAATTTGAGCCAATTGGACATGAGGCAAAGTTCAAAAATGCACGTATATTTTATTATGACGGAGAATTTGATTTTGCTCAATCACAATTGAGTGTCTTAAAAGAGTCTACTTCAAAGTTGATTGCAAATGATGCCATGAAATTATCTCTTTTGATAACCGATAATTTCGGTATCGATAGCAATTATACCGCAATGACATGGTTTGCAAATGGAGATTTATTAATTGAGCAACACAGATATGAAGAAGCATTTGCTCTTTTTGATAGTATTTTAAAAAATTTTTCATACCATAGTTTGAGTGATGAGATTTTATTGAAAAAATCGCGCGCTATGCAATTACAAGGAAAATGGGTGGAATCGGTAGCTTATTTAGAAGAATTGTTGAAGTATTATTCCGAAGATATTTTGGCCGATGATGCATTATTTCAGTTGGGAGATATGTATGAAAACCAATTAAACGATAAAGAAAAGGCAGCCGAATATTATAAACGTATACTTTTTAATTACAAAGGAAGTTTATATGTTGTTGAGGCAAGAAAAAGGTTTAGAGCACTTCGAGGTGATAAGCCAGAAGAGCTATGAAAGGGATATGTAGTTATTTCTAAGTACCTAACTTCCATCCATATTTTTCCATCCGTTTTTTGTTTTACTTTTTGTTATAAATGTAAATTTTCATCGTAAATTGCTTTAAAAATAATAATAATGGAGAATATTTTTAAAATCTACAAAGAATTGCTAGATAAAACATTAGAAATGAACAGTCTTCAAATTGCTGAAGAAATTTTACATGCGAATAATCATTTTTTTGAAGCAAAAATTACAAATAAAAAAAAGGTACAATTATATAAAAGGATTATGGAAATCCAAATTGAAATTGAAAACATGTCAAAAATCGATACGTTACTTTTAAAAAACACTCCATGGATCGATGAAATAGGTTTTGAAGAAACTTTTTGGAGTATAGATTTTACATTACTCGAAAAAATTAGATTAAAAATTTCTAATTTGAAATCTCAAAGTAATCAATCATTTGAGGTTTGGCAAGAAATTGAATTTTTAAAATACTTCATATCTTGAAAATCAAATAGAGATTGTTTCAGTTGAATCTTATAGAATATTAATCAGTTCAAAAATTTATTTAGTATAAAATGATGACCCAAAACACCAGTAGTTCATCTAGTTTGTGAACTTTTTGTTTTTGTTCTTGAATGGCTGGGAGTGCGAATATAACATTAATACTGCGATTGTGTTGTTTGTTTTGTTTCTTGAAACCGAAATATTTACAAAGAATTACTCCTATGTTTGAAATGTGGTTTCACACAAATCGAATTCATAGCAGTTTGGGAAATAAATCAATTAAAGAATTTGCAAAATCAAATAAAAATCAGAACTTAGCAGCATAGCTTAACTTTGACTCCGGAATTTGAAGGCAAGTCCATATCAATAAATTACAGATTTAATAATTACATTATAAATTATATGTCAGAAGTTATTTGGGAGCTAATAAAAAAAATGAATGTTTCTGAAAAATCATTTTTCAAAAAGCAATATAATACCCGTTCTAAAGTTACAGATCCTATTTATTTAAAAATGTTTGACACATTTAATTCTCAGCCAATTTATAATGAAAAGGAGTTAAAAAAAATATATGGTAGTGCGAACCTAGTATCTAGGATGAAAAATTATTTATATGAAATTCTACTTGAAGCTATTGTGAATTATAGCTACATAACTGATAGCTATTCAAAATCAAAAAAACAATTAGGATCAGCAAAAGTACTTTTTCAAAAAGGCATGTTGAATCAAGCAAAAAAACAATTAAACAAAACAATTCGCACAGCAATTGAAAATATTGATTTTTATAGTGAACTCGAAGCATGGTCTTATTTAAGAAAGATATACCAATTTGAATTAAATCAGGAGAAAGTTCAATACATTGCTGCGGAAGAACGAAGACTATTTTTAGTTTTAGAAGAAATTAATGATTTTGAACTTTTGCATTTTGAAATTTCAAAAATTTCAAATGATCTTGAGAATAAAACAAGTCAAGAAACAGTAACGGAGTACGATAATATTATTTCGAATCAAAGATTGCAGAGTGTTAAAAATTGTTCCTCAATAATTGCAACATCCTATTTTTATAGGATCAAGACAATTTTTTATGAAAAGATTGGAGATCTGCCGAATTTCTATAAAAACGCATTTATGCGGTACGAAACGTTGGTGAAAACAAATTATTTTCAGATTGATGTATTGGAACACATAAATACGTTGAACAATTTAATTGAAAGTTGTTTAGTTAACGACAAACTTAAAGATGCTAATTATTATAATGATTTCTTATTTAAGATTAAATCAGATTCTCTCTACTTAGATACACGCAAAAAGGTTAGATACTTATTACTTACTCTGCACATCCAACTTGCATCTAATGAAAGAGTTGACATGAGAGATACTGATAATCTCGTAAAAGACATTTTAAAAACCCCAGATGTTCTAATGAGAAAGGATGAACAAATTGAAATATTAACCTTAGTGATTATTTTATATTTTAATCAACGAAAATTTAAAGAAGCTAGATTTTATATTAGTGAATTTAATAAGCGCCCTAGAACTAAAGAAAGATTGGATTTACAAATTTATATTAGAATTATTACGCACTATATTTATTATATGCTGAATGAATTGGAACACTTGAAATATTTAATGAGAAAAGATGAATCATTTTTCAAAAATGTCAAAACGTTAGGTAAATTTGAAACAGGATTAATTACTTTTCTGAAAAAGGAAGTAGAACAAAACAAACCAAATACAAATTTACAGAAGAATTTAATCCACTTACAAGATGAAATAATAGTAGATACAAGGGTTCTGGATTATTACAGTATTTGTAGGTATGTCAACTTTGATATAAAGTAATCTAAATATTCCGGAAGTAATTGCGCCAATTATTCCATTGATAATTTGACTCTTGCAACTTTTTTCTAAAGTTAAGATACTTTTTATTATACCAAAACATATGATTGGTCCACTTTATTCTTACGATTTAAAGGCCCACAGAAACTGCATATGTTTGAAAAGGCGAATCAACACTTGTCCATTGATTACGATAATTTAAATTCGCCTGTGTCTTGTATATTGCACCTGTTAAACCTGGATTTAGAACTAATGGAGACTTATCAAATTGAGCGAAATGCATGTCTTGTGTATTTCCATCGAATGGAAATAAAACAAATAATATACTTGATACGTAAATAATATTTTTCATCTGTTCTTATTTTAATATTGTTATTGTTCCTTTTATACTAATTGGTTCATTGGCTGCAGAAGT
>Ga0114970_10001181_pt1 | contig 19505 bp, 10 predicted proteins | sample M_140205_XF_Meta_FD_87030 | JGI IMG/M metagenome (GOLD analysis project Ga0114970, IMG submission 87030) | Freshwater microbial communities from Lake Montjoie, Canada to study carbon cycling - M_140205_XF_MetaG | ecosystem: Environmental > Aquatic > Freshwater > Lake | place: Lake Montjoie... | reverse complement strand
CGACGAAGCAGGCGAACGCGTGGGGGCTCCACGACATGCACGGCAACGTGTGGGAGTGGTGCGCGGACTGGTATGCGGACAAACTGCCGGGCGGCAGCGTGAGTGATAGCAAGGGTCCTGCTTCGGGCTCCTTCCGCGTCAACCGCGGTGGCAGTTGGTGGAGTGGCGCCGCGAATTGTCGCTCCGCGGATCGCCGCAGGGATTCGCCCGGCCTCCGCTTCGGCAACCTCGGCTTCCGCCTCGCCCTCAGTTCAGTTCCTTAGTGGCGTGAGCAACCAGCAACGAGAAAAAGGGAGCGGAGCGACGGGCGGAGGGCGGGCAGACGGCGAGGGACGAGCCGGCGGCCGGCCCGGAGCACGGCGCGGAGCGGAGGGAAATTTTCTGGCGGACCACAGGGGTGAGTTGACTGGAGCGGATTCGCACCCTTGGTTGAAGTTATGAAATCAATCCACGCGGTGTTTGTCCGAGATGGCGATTGGTTTGTCGCCCGGTGCCTGGATTTCCCCGTCACCACCCAGGGGCGCACGTTGGCGGTCGCCCAAAAGAATTTGCAGGAAGCGGTGGCGCTTTACTTGGAGACTTGGGGTGACGAGCTCCGGCAACCGCGGCTGACCGAAGTCTATCTGGCCACGCTGGCCGTCGGAGCATGAGCCGGCACCTGCCCGGCGTATCGGGTAGGCGGCTGATCGGAGCGCTGCGGCGGGCGGGATTTGTGGTCCTGCGGCAAAAAGGGAGCCATGTGTCGCTCGAGAAAACGACGGCCGGGCGGTATTGGCGCACGATTGTCCCGCTGCATCGGGAAATCCGTCCGGGAACGTTGAGCGACATCCTGAACCAAGCCGGTCTGAGCAAGGCTGACCTGGGGAATCTGCTCTGATTGGGAAGCTGAAAAACGTAACGACGGCAAAGCCCTCCACCCATGCAAGTGAGTCTTTTCTCGGTGGCGCCCGGCGATAGCCGGGCACTCGATGAACTCAACCGCTGTCTGCGCGGGCACCGCGTGCTCACGCTCGACCGGCACTGCGACGCAGGCGTGTGGTCGTTTTGCGTGACGTGGCAGCCAGGAACGGCGGAGGCGCTGCCTGCGGAGAAAGTGGACTACAAGGCGCTGCTCGATGCGCCGACGTTTGCGCTGTTTGCCAAACTGCGCGAAGTCAGGAAGGGCCTGGCGGAAAAAGAAAACCTGCCGGCCTATGCGGTGTTTACCAACGAGCAGCTCGCGGAGATCGCGCGGCGGCGGTGCGCGGCGGCGGCGGACCTCGGGAAGATCGATGGGATCGGGACGGCTCGGGTGGAGAAATACGGGCCCGCAGTGGTGGCGGCGATCAATGAAAATGAAACGTTGCAAAGTGCGTCTGGATCAAATCGCTGACGCGGATAATCTGCGCGAAGCGTTTTTACGGGCGGCGCGGGGCAAGGGCCACCGCGGCGAGGTGATCGCGTTTCGCGAGAATCTGGCGGCGGAACTGGCGGCGCTGCGGGCGGGCATCCTCGCGGGCACGGTGGTGGTGGGCCAGTTTACCGCGTTTACGATCCACGAGCCGAAGGAGCGGCGTATCCACGCACCGTGTTTCCGGGAGCGGGTGTTGCATCACGCGCTGATCGGGCCGTGCGAGGCGGATTTCGAGCGGTGGCTGATCGAGGACACCTTTGCGTGTCGGCGAGGGAAAGGGCGCGAGGCGGCGCTGCGGCGGGCGGAGCACCACGCGGCGCGGCACGGATGGTTTCTGAAACTGGATGTGGCGAAGTATTTCGACTCGATCCCCCACGCGGTGCTGCTGGGCGAAATCGCGCGGCGGTGGCGCGACCGGGGCGTGGTCGCACTGTGGGAGCGCATCGTGCGGTGCTATGAAACCGCGCCGGGGCGGGGCCTGCCGATCGGCGCGCTGACGAGCCAGCACCTCGCGAATTTTTTCCTGGGCGCGGCAGATCGGTATGTGAAAGAGACGCTGCGCGTGCCCGGCTATGCGCGCTACATGGACGACATGGCGCTGTGGGGCGGGCGGGCGGAGCTGAAGGCCGCAGTGTGCGGGCTGAGGATTTTCCTGGCGGAGCGGCTGGGGCTGACTCTGAAGGGAAACTGGCATCTCCAACCGGTGGTGCGCGGAATGGGTTTTCTCGGCTACCGGGTTTTCCCGGGAGGCAGCCGGTTGGCGCGGCCATCGCGCCGGCGTTTCCTGCGGCGCTGGGTCTGGTGCGAGCGGGCGCGAGAGCGCGGCGATATCGGCGAGCGGGAGGCGCAGCGCCGTGTGCTGGCGCTTACGGCCTTCGTGCGCGTGGCGCGGTGTGAGCGGGTGCTGCAGAAACTTTTCGGTCCGCCCCAGGGTGGCCCGCAAACGGACCACGGCCATCGGGCTCCAACCGCGTCAACCGCGGTGGCAGTTGGAGGAATGACGCCGCGAATTGTCGCTCCGCGAATCGCAACAGGAATTCGCCCGGCAACCGCAACGACAACCTCGGCTTCCGCCTCGCCCTCAGCTCACGCCACGCGGCCCTCCGGGTCGCAGGACTGAACCGGCCGGGGTCCGGCTCCTCGCCCGGCGGCCGGGCGGTGGACAAAGTCAGCGCAGGGCCGCCCGGTGCGAGTACGTGGCGGCGGATGCCGCCGCCGAACGCTCCGGGCGGCGATGCCTGGGACGCGAACGGGTCAGCAACGGTCTGGAACTCCAGCCCCGACTCCACCCGACTCCGCGAGGGACCGCGGCTTCCTAGAATTCAATGGCCGGATGCGGTAAACCGCTCGTCCGGTGGTGTGGAAGGGCACGGGGCGCAATCCCCGTGACCCCCGTCCGATCAGGGGAAGGCGTTCGAACAAGCTCGCTGCCGTTTCAGTGGAACCGGCGCGGAACCGATGCGTAGTGGGTAAGCGGATGCGCGACGTTCAGCCGCGACGGTGGGCGGTCAGAACTCGAAGGAGTTTGTGAGCGTCCACTTGTCGGGTTGGGGGATGCGGGCGCTGGCGGTTTGGCCGTTGGGCTGGGACGTGACCGCGATCAGCTCGCCGGGGCCGAAGAGGTCGCGGACGTTGAGCTGCACGCTCCACTTGATGCGGTCCTTGAGGATCTTTCGGCTGTAGCGGAACCAGGCGTCGTAGTTGATTTCGTCGCTGCCGTAGTAGGGCCGCGTTACATCGTAGACCCAGACGCCGATGGCGTTTTTCTTGACGGGGAAACCGGTCGCGACCTTGTCCTGCCAGCGGACGGCCCCGCCGACGCTGAAGCCTTTGAGCGGGCCGGAGCGGAAGTCGTAATTGTTGACGACGTTGAAGCGCCAGCGGCGGAGCTCCTGGACGGGCGAGCCGTCGGCGGCGAGCGCGTTGAGGTAAGGGACATACATATTATTGATGGCGAGCACGCCGAGCTGGCTGCCGAAGCCGCCGAAGTAGGGGATGTCCTCAAAGCCGTTCATCGCGCGTGTATTCGTGGCTTGGATGCCGTCGCCGTCGGTCCAGAGCGGGAGATTTTTCTTCACGAAATCCGCGAAGTCGGCGCCGACGTTGGTCTTTTTCGCTTCCTGCATCGCGGCGTTGAACGAGATGCGCCAGTTCTTCGCGGGGTTGAGCGTGCCTTCAAATTCCCAGCCCTCGGAGACGGTATCGGCGACGTTGCCGACGTTGGGCGGACGGGTGGCCGTCCAATTGCCGCCGGCGACGGGCTGGGTGAAGGCCCACGTCTGCGCGAGCACGGGATCGACGGGGCGGAGCCACTCGGCGGCAGTGCGCTGGGTGAACCAAAGGTTGCGCGCGGTGGTCTCGGCGGGAGTGAGGACGGGGTTCAGGTTGTTGGCTTGCGCGGGATCGGTGAGACTCGCGCGAGGTGAGAGGTAGCGGGAATCACCGGGGGTGAAGCCAAACCACTTGTTTATGAGAGACTCATTTACTTGGGTGCCGCGCAGACCGTTCATCGCGCGGACGGTGTCGTTGCCGGGCCAGAAGGTATTGTAGAAAGTCGAGGCGTCGTTCGATTGCGTGGTGCGGTAGCGGTTGACGCGCAACGTGAGTTTTTGGTCGAGGACGGAGAGCGTGACGCCGAGGTCTTTGGTTTGGCCGGCGGGCGGACTGAAAGGGCGGCCGTAGACATCGGCGAGGGCGGAGTTGGGGCGGAAGTTGCGGGATTCGTTGTAGGCGAGGGTGAAGTCGGTGCCGCGCGGGAGGACGCGTTTCACAAACTGTGGGGCGTGGAGGACGGCGCTCCAGCTGAGCGTTTCGTCTTCGGCAAAAATGGTGGGCGTGGCGGGGAGGACCCAGAGCGGATTGTAGGGATCGGTTTCGCCGGTGAGGGACGCTTGGCGGGCGGGACCGGCGTCGCGGAGAGCGAACTCGTCGTGGCGCCAGCCGACGAGGCCGACGAGTTTGTCGCTGAACAAATAGCTCTGCCAGACGAAGGACTGGCTCTTGGTCTTATTCGAATTTTTTGAAGCGCCATTGTAGAGTTTGCTGAGGTCGCGTTCACCGGCGCTGAGCGTGGTGACGGGCGCGTAGACCCACTGGTTGATGCGGCTATCGAAGAGGAGGGCGGTGCCGGAGGCAGCGGGCGTATGAACGGCGGTGATACCGGAGATGTGGGCGTTGGCGGCGGAGGTGGCGCCGGCGAGCGAGCTGCCGAGGTAGTGGATGCCGGCGTAGCCGGGGTAGGTGGTGGTGTTGGGGTTGTTGGCGTAGGCGTTCAGCTCGAGGCCGTAGGAGTAGCCGGAAATGCTGCGGCTGAAGTTGTCCACGCTCTGATCGGTGTAGGAACCGGTGAAGACGTGTTTGCCGAGGTGGCGGAGCAGGCCGGATTTTTGGCGGAGATCGAGCGTCGCGTAAGCGGTGCTGCGGAGGGCGTCGCGGGTGGCGTCGACGAGGTTATTGCCGATGGAATCAGACGAGACGAAAGGGCGGCCGAAGTTGGCGTTGGGTTTTCCGTCGACGAGCTTGGTGTTCATGTCGACGTAGATCGTGTAGGCGTCGAAGCCGAACATGCCGAGGTTATCGCGATGGTGGGACTGCCGATCATAGGAGACCTCGAAGCCGACGAGGTCGCGGAAAAACGTTTGGCGGAGCGTGGCGTTGAGCGCGCGGAAGTCGGCCTGTTCGCGTTTGTTGGGGCCGTCGAGGAGTTGGTCGTAGAAATTAAAAATCGAGGGATCGCGCAGCTCCTGGTAACGCCACAGGCCGCGGTAGGCCTCGCCGGCGGGAGCGAACTGCTGGTTGAGGAAAAAGAGGGGATTGTTGCCCTGCGCGGTGTAACTGCCGATTGCATACCATTGGGTATTGGGCGTGCCGCCGCCGCTGCGCATGAAGGGAGGGACGCCGTTGCCGCCCTGTACGGCGGAAGCGGGATCAGTGAAGACGGCCCCGACGGCGCCGAACCAGCGACCGGGGGAGCCGAGCTGGGCGTTGAGGAAAGGATTGTTGGTGACGTTGCCGGGCGTGGTGGGATCGAGGGCGACCTTATTGAGAATGTTAAACCACGCGGAGATGCCATCGTGCGGCGGATTGGGGCGGGGGCGGTTGGAGTTTTGCGTGCCGCCCTCGTAGTTGACCTGCAGCTGAGTGAGACCGGTCTTGATGAGACGCGGCTCGAATTTGAAGGAGGCGAACACGCGGCGGTCCTCTTCGAAAGCGGGTTGCTGGCGGTAGCCCTCCTTTTTATTGAGCGCGATCACGCGGACGCCGAGGAGGCCCCGGGCGATGGATTGGTTCAGGTCGAGGACTTCGCGGTGGGAGTCGAAACGTCCGATAGTTTGCTCGAACTTGAGAGAATCCTTCTGGAGATTTGCGGCTTTGAGCTGGTTGTTGATGATACCGGCGGGGCTGCCGAGGCCGAAGAGGATGGCGTTGGCGCCGCGCGAGATGTCGACGCGCTCCGTGTTGTAGGAATCCATCGGAATATTCGTCAGGAAGAAATCGCGGGTGAGATCGGCACCGGAGAGACCGCGCACGCGGGTGGCGCCGCTGGGGCTTTGGAGCGTGCCCTCGGCGCTGGAGAAACCGTTGCCGGTGCTGACGCCGGAGAAGTTGCCCTCGAAGCCGCCGGCTTCGGTGTTGGTGGTGTAAATGAGGATGTCGCGGAGGTTGGTTGAACCGGTGTCGATCATGAACTGCGAAGTCACGACGGAGATGGCGGCGCCGACGTCGCGGAGATCGGTGCGCAGGCGCGTGCCGGCGAGGGTGCTGGTCGCGGCGTATCCGCGGTCCTCGGACTCAGAGACCACGAAAGGAGTGAGCCGCACGGCTTCGTCCGCGCCCGTGGCGGCGGTGGTGGGCTGGGCGGTGGGCGCCGGGGAGGCGGTTTGGGCGCGGAGGTGCGGGAGGCCGAGCAGACAGAGGGCGCCGAGCGTTGCGAAGGCGAGGCGTGACAGGTTTTTTCGGGAGGTGGGCATAGGACGTGGCAGGGGGTGGAATGATCGTGAGACCGAGGTCAGAAACAGGGGCGGGGAGTGAGTGGCATGGTCTGGTGCTGTAAATCACAGATCGGTTACAGAACACCCGGGCAGATTTTTTGTAAGAGTAAAAGCCGATGGAGATGATCGCCGGGCCCCGGGAGGGCGATCCCGGCCTAGTCGAAGGCCTGCTTTGAATTCGTCCGGAGGAAGAGGAAGATTTCGTTGGCGAAAAATTCACCGAATTCGGCGCGTTTCTTTTCGCCCATGCCGGGGAGGCCTTCCATGCGTTCGACGCGGTCGGGGTAACTGCGCGCCATGGCGCGGAGGGTGGTGTCGCCAAAAATAACATACGCGGGCACGCTGCGTTCATCGGCGAGTTTACGGCGCAGCGTGCGGAGTCGCTCGAAGAGGATTTCGTCGCACTCGACATCGCCCTCGCGGCGGGTGACGCGTTTGGCTTTGGGGAGGTCGAGGGTCTTCGTGAGGGTGATGGGGGTGCGGGCGCGGAGGACGGCCATGCCAGATTCGCTGACGTTGAGGGTGGCGTATTCGCCCTCGTCGATGCCGATGTAGCCGAGGCGCATGAGCTCGCGGCCGACGGAGGCCCAGGCGGGCCGCGGCAGATCTTTGCCGATCCCGTAAGTGGAGAGCTGCTGGTGACCCCACCGGGTGATCTTTTCGGTGTCGGCGCCGACGAGGACCTCGATGACGTGATTCAGGCCCACGCCGAAGCGGCTGTTTTGACGGATTCGGAAAACGCAGGAGAGGAATTTTTGCGCGACGAGCGTGCCGTCGTAGGTCTCGCGGGGCTCGGAGCAGTTGTCGCAGGCGGCGCAGTTATCAACCGGGAATTTTTCGCCGAAGTAAGCGAGGAGTTCGACGCGGCGGCAGCCGGCGCTCTCGGCGTAGTGGACGATCTGGCGAAGCTGGGCGCGGGCAATGTCCTGCTCCTGTTTGTTGGTGATTTCATCGAGGAAGTGCGTCTGCTTCGCGATGTCGCCGCCGCTGAAGAGGAGCAGGCAATCGCCGGGGAGGCCGTCGCGGCCGGCACGACCGGTTTCCTGATAGTAGCCCTCGATATTTTTGGGAAGGTCGTGGTGGATGACCCAGCGGACATTGGGTTTGTTAATGCCCATGCCGAAGGCGATGGTCGCGCAGATGATCCGCGTATCGTCGCGGAGAAACTGCTCCTGATTTTCGCCGCGTTCGGTGGCGGTGAGGCCGGCGTGGTAGGCGCGGGCGGAGAAACCGCGGCCGGCGAGGGATTCGGCGACGCGTTCGGCGGTGGCGCGGCTCGCGCAGTAAATGATGCCGCTCTCGTGTTCGCGTTTGCGGACGAAATCGATGATTTGTTTCGCGGGCTGATCCTTCGGGATGACGCGGTAGGTGAGGTTCGGGCGGTTGAAGCTGGCCACGAAGGTCTGCGGATTGTGGAGCTTCAAGTGCTTGATGATGTCGGTGCGGACGCGGCCGGTGGCGGTGGCGGTGAGCGCCATCATGGGGATGCCGGGGAGAGCCGTGCGGAGTGTGGCGAGTTGGCGATACTCCGGGCGGAAATCGTGGCCCCATTCGGAGACGCAGTGGGCCTCGTCGATGGCGATGCAGGTGACATTCCACGTTTTTAAGTTCTCGACCCAGCCGTCGAGCATAAGGCGCTCGGGGGCGGCGTAGAGGAGCTTGTAGTGACCGCGGTGGAGGCCGGAGAGCCGCGCGCGGGCTTCCTTTTCGCTGAGGGTAGAGTTGAGAAACGTGGCGGCGACACCACTGGCTTGGAGCTGGTCGACCTGATCTTTCATCAAGGCGATCAAAGGGGAGACGACGACGGTGAGACCGGGGCGGGCGAGGGCGGGGAGTTGGAAACAGAGTGATTTTCCGCCGCCGGTGGGGAGGAGCGCGAACACGTCTTTGCCCGCGAGGGTGGCGTCGATGATGTCGCGTTGGAGCGGGCGAAATGTCGAGTAGCCGAAGGTGCGCTTCAGGAGCGCGGCAAGATCGGGCGAGGCGGCGGGCATGGCGGGTAGGACATAGGCGACGGCGGGCCGGAAGCGCACGGAAAATGTTTCGGCCCTGGTGCGGAGGGCTGAGCGAGCGGAGTGAGGTCAAGACCTCCCTGATCCGGGTGAGTGGTTGGCGCGACGGGATGGCGAGCGTAGTTTTGCCGTAGCCACGCGTCGGGTCGGCGATGGCGGAACGGATGTTGCGGGCCAGCGCGGGGCGGCGCTCGAGAAATCATCGACAGCGACGTCGCGAGCGAGGAGCGGCCGCGAAATGTGGCGAGCCCACGATGCGCGCGGATTAAGGTGTCTTGGGTGATTTCCTCGGAGTCTCCTCGATTGTGCCGGAGCGAGACGGTGCGGCCGAAGATTTTTTAGCGGTGGCCGGTCGTGATTTTCCGTAAGGTGAATTCATCGCCGGCATGGAAACGACGGATGCGTTCGGCGCCTCGGGGGCGGCGGCGCGGGAGGCAGTGGCTCGTTCGGAGGAGGGCGGGAGGCGGTTAGGCGAGCGGCCGAAACGGGAGTGAGTGGGAAGTGGGGGACATGGGCTAGGGTGGTTAAAGATTCCAGGGGAGGGACCGCATGATCCTTCCTCGGGACGTGCCAACGGAAGGCACGGTGGAGCCAAGTCGTGTGTCCAGCACTTGCCCAAAAATCCGCGATGGGAGGACGGGGTCGGCCGAGGGTCAGTCGGTCCGTGCGCATCGAGCGAAGCGGCGGTCTGCGGTGCGGCCTGCGGTATGCAATCGACACGACGTCGACTGCGAAACGGAGCGCGGGATGGGGCTGAACAATGGCGCGGTTACGATTTCGCAACGTTTTCGGGGGCCTTGGGTCGGGGCTTGACGGAGTTTTTTGAGAAGTGTTCGCTGAACATTCAACCAAGCACTAGGGCTCGGCGGTTCTCGCTGAGCGGATACTTCGAACTAACCGATCGCGATTATGAAATCACTTATTAATATGAAACGACTGCTCGGCGCGATCTTCGCGCTTTGTTTGACTGCGTCGACCGTCGTATTCGGTCAGGGTATCACGACGGCTGCTCTCAGCGGCTACGTCGTCGACAAGCAGGGCAAGGCCGTCGCCGGCGCCACGGTTTCCGTGGTGCATGAGCCGTCCGGCACCCGCGCTTCAGCGATTTCGCGCGCCAACGGCCAGTACAACCTTTCCGGTCTGCGCGTCGGTGGTCCCTACACCGTCACGACCGCTGGGCAAGGCGTGCAAAGCGATACCCGCAAGGACGTCTACTTGGAGCTCGGTCAGGCCCTTGAGTTGGGCATCACGCTGGGTTCCGACGTGGTCAAGCTGGATGCCTTCAATGTCACCGGCGAACGCGAAACGACCTTCGGTGCTGGGCGCATGGGCGCGGGCACGAGTTTCAACGATTCCGAAATTCAAAACGCAGCCTCCATTCGCAATGACGTGCAGGATATCGCCCGCCTCGACTCTCGCCTGACATTGAGTTCGCTCGATCAGGGCGGTCAGCTCAGCGCCCAAGGCCAGAATTTCCGCTTCAATTCTTTCCTGATCGACGGCGTCGAAGCCAACGATCCGTTCGGCCTTAACAGCAACGGCGTTTCGTCGCTCCGGGGCCCGATCCCCTTGGAGGCGCTCGCCGCCCTCAACATTGAACTGAATCCCTACGACGTGCGCCGATCCAATTTCACCGGCGCCCTCATCAATGCCGTCACCAAGAGCGGCACGAACACATTCTCGGGTGCCGCGAGTTACGAGACCTCGAACGAGAGCTATCGCGGCAAGAACCCCCGTACGGGTGCCGAGGAGGTCTTTTCCGAGGAGCGGTATTACTACGGGCTGAGTGGTCCGATCCTCAAGGATCGCCTCTTTTTCGCCTTCAGCTATGAAGACATCCAGCGCGAGTCTGTCTCGCCTGCGGCCGGTTTTGTGTTCAATGCCGCCTCACTGGCGCTGGTGGATCAGGTGATCGCCCGCGCCAAGGTTCTCGGTTACGATGCGGGCTCGCTGGCCGCCGCCGGTGGCAACATCGCTTTCCAGAAAACCACGCTCGGCAAGATCGACTGGAATATTTCCGACGCCCACCGGTTGGCCGTTACCTACCGCAAGAACGAAGGCTCCTCCCCGATCTTCGCAGGCCTGACGAGTGTGACCGGCACCTCGCTCAGCAAGAATTGGTATGATCAGCCCCGCAACACCGAGAGCTACACCGCACAGTTGAACAGCCAATGGACTGCGGATTTCCGCACCGAGGCCTCCTACAACTACTCGACCTACGAGGCTTCGCCGGTCAATCGCGGCGCGCCGTTTCCCGCAATCGGTATCGGCGGCCTGACCGGCACGCGCACCGACACCGGCGCGACGGTGGCCGGCTTCCTGAACTTCGGCACGGAGTTTTCACGACAGCTCAACTTCCTCAATACGAAGGAAAAACTCTACAAGGTGAGTGGCGAATACTCCCTCGGCGACCACACGTTGAGCGTCGGCGCCGAGCTCGACGAAATCAACTACAGCAATCGTTTCCTGCAGGCTTATTTCGGCAGCTACACGTTCAACAACAGCACCGCGTTCGGCACTACGCCGGCTCGCACCGGCGTGGAAAACTTCCTTGCCGGCCTGCCCACCGCCTACACCAACGCTCAGCCTTTCCCCGGCAACACCATCGACCAAGTGTTCGCGAAGTGGACTTACAAGGGTTATGCCGGTTTCGTGCAGGACACGTGGCGCCCGAATCAGGCGCTGACGATTGTCGGTGGCTTGCGCTACGATCTGCCGACGGTGTCCAATCCTCCCCCCTATAACGCTGGGTTTTCTACCGCCTTTGGTGTTCGCAACGACGCGACGAACGACGGTAACTCCACGATCTCCCCGCGCGCCGGCTTCAACTATCGCCTGCCCGCCGATCGCAAAACTGAAGTCCGCGGCGGTCTGGGTCTGTTCTCCGGTCGCACTCCTAGCGTCTGGCTCGCCAACGCCTACCAGAACGCTGGCACCGCCTATACGATCACGGCCAACGTCAACGGTAACAACCAACCGACCCTCCAGTTTCAGCCGGACGTGACCAAGCAGCCGATCCCCGCGGGCACCCCGCCGATCCCGAACATCAATCTCACCGATCCGAATTTCAAGAACCCCACGCTTTGGAAGGGCAATCTCGCCCTCGATCATCAGCTGCCCTTCGGTGGCTTGGTGGCTTCGCTGGAATTTACCGCCACCAAAGTTCAGCAAGGTCTCTTCATCGAGTTCCTGAACTTCCAAACGGCGACGACCGGCCCGACCACGCTGCCCGACGGCCGCATCCGCTACGCCGGTAATATTACCCCCGCGATCAATACCAGCGCTACGCCGAACAACACGACCACCTTCCCGCAGACCACTACGAATGGTCGTCGCCGGATTGCGGCTTACGGGGATGTCTACCGCATCACCAATTCCAACAAGGGGCATTCCGAGGATGCGACGCTCTCGGTCAATCGTCCGTGGCGCAATAAATGGTCCGCCGGCGTCTCCTGGACCCGCGGCCGCGCCACTGAGGTGAGCCCGTTGACCTCTTCCACCGCCGGCTCGCTGTTCACCACGCGCGCCATCATCAACCCGAACGAAAATAGCGACTCGACCTCCAACACGCAGACCGCCGACAAGGTCGTCGCCCGTTACTCCCGGGAGTTTGAATTCGTTAAGAAGTGGCCCACGACAGTGGCGCTCACCTATGAAGGTCGCACCGGCCGCACCTACAGCTGGGTTTTCGAGGGTGACGCCAATGGCGACGGTTTTTCGGGCAACGACCAACTCTACGTGCCGACAGGTCCGACCGACCCGAAGGTTCGTTGGATCAACACTGCCGAGCGCGACGCCTTTTTCGCTTTCGCGGCGGAAAATGGCCTGAACAAATACGCCGGCCAGATCGCGCCACGCAATAGCGAGCACTCCCCGTGGATGCAGACCGTCGATATGACCATCCGTCAGGCGATCCCGTTCGGCTGGCGCAAGGCCCGCGCGGAGGTTTACCTGCAGGTCATCAACCTCGCGAATCTCTTCAATAACGAGTGGGGCATCGTGGAGGAAATCCCGTTCACCTACCGTCGCTCCGTGGCCGGAGCGATCTTCGACCCTGTGACGAACCAGTACGGCTACGTCTTCAACGGCGCCACGCTCGACGGTTTGCCGCAGGTGGCCGACGACACGTCGACCTCCCGCTGGCAGGCCAAGCTGGGGATCACGATCAAGTTCTAAGTCCCGCCCACGGTCGGACTCCGCTGGCAAGGCGGCTGCGGCAACGCAGCCGCCTTTTTCGTGGGTTAATCGCGCGGTGCGTTGACCTCCGGCTGGTTTCCAACGGTTCTTTTTGACGTGAGAGAATCAGGCTCCCAGCCGCATCCAAGTGTTTCCGTGCCGACGCGCGCGGTCGCGTGGGCGGCGGTCGGGCTGGTGGCGACGACGCTCGTGGCCTATCACAATAGTTTTTCTGTCCCGTTCGTTTTCGACGATTTTCCGGCGATCATCGAAAACGTCTCGATCCGCAAATTGTGGCCGCTCAGCGGCGTGCTCGCACCGGAAACACCCGGCGGGGTGACGACGAGCGGTCGCCCCGTGGTGAATCTTTCGCTCGCGCTGAACTATGCCGTCAGCGGCACCGCGGTGTGGAGCTACCATGCCGTCAATTTGGCGATCCATCTCGTGGCGAGCCTCGCCCTTTTTGGCCTCGTGCGGCGGACGTTGCTGACGCCCGGATTAAGCCACCGCTTCGGTGCCGCCGCGCTGCCGCTGGCGTTCTTCAGCGCGGCACTGTGGGCCGCGCATCCCCTGCAAACGGAATCGGTGACCTATGTCGTGCAACGCGCCGAATCCTTGGTTGGGATGTTCTACGTGCTGACGCTCTATTGTTTTGTCCGTGGAGCTGAGGCGGGCGGGCGGCCCCGTTGGCTGCTCGGTGCGGTGGTGGCGTGCACAGTGGGCATGGCGACGAAGGAGGTCATGGTGTCCGCTCCGCTCATCGTGCTGCTCTACGATCGCGCCTTTCTGAGCGGGACGTTTCGCGCGGCCTGGGCCGCGCGGATGCGTTGGTATGGAGTGTTGGCGGCCACGTGGGTGTTGCTGGCGCTATTGGTGGTGGGCACGGCGGGCCGGGGCGGCACCGCTGGGTTTGGCGCTGACGTATCCGCCTGGAATTACGCGCTGACTCAGTGTCGCGCGATCACGACCTATCTGGGATTGAGCCTCTGGCCCCAGCCGTTGGTGTTTGACTACGGGCTGGCGACGGTGGGCGCGTTCTCGGCCGTCCTGCCGCAAGCGCTGCTGGTTTTGGTCCTGCTGGCGACTGCGGCCGTGCTGGTCGTGCGCCGGCCGGCGGTCGGTTTTCTCGGCGCGTGCTTCTTTGCGTTGCTCGCCCCGAGTTCGAGTTTCGTGCCAGTGGTTACGCAGACGATGGCGGAACACCGGATGTATCTGCCCCTCGCCGCGGTGATCGTCGCCGGGGTGCTCGGGGCCTACGTCTGGGTGGGAAGGCGCAGCCTGTGGTTTTGGGGTGGGCTCGCGCTCGCGTGCGTCGGTGCGACGGTCGCACGCAACCATGATTACCGGAGCAATCTGGCTATCTGGGCGGACACGGCGGAGAAGTGTCCGGGCAACGCCCGGGCGCATAACAATCTCGGGCAGGCGCTGTTTCGCGCCGGACGCATCCAAGATTCTGTGACGAGCTATCGCGAGGCGCTGCGCTTGCAGCCCCACTATCCCGAGACGCACTACAATCTCGGGGTATCGCTCGCGCAGCTCGGGACGCTCCCCGAGGCGCTCAGTCACTACGAAGCAGCGCTGCGGATCCAGCCGAACTATCCTGCGGCCCACAATAATTTCGCGAACGCGCTCGTGCGGGTCGACCGCGTGCCGGAGGCATTGCGCCATTACGAAGAGGCGGTGCGGTGGGATCCGTCCTTCGCGGAGGCTCACGGAAATAGGGGTAATGCGCTGCTGCAGAGCGGCCGGGCCGAAGAGTCGGTCGAGTGGTTCGCGCGGGCACTGGCGCTGAAGCCCGATTCTGCGGAGTGCCACTACAACCTCGGCAACGCGTACGCCGCGCTGAACCGCATGCCGGCGGCACTGGAAGCGTTTCGCGCTGCGCTTCGCCTGCGGCCCGACTACGCCGATGCGCAGGTGAATACGGGCAACGCTCTCCTGCAGTTGGGACGCTCCGTCGAGGCTATCGCTGCCTATGAGCGAGCCATCGCCCTCCGTCCGGATCTGGCCGTGGCGCGGTTCAACCTTGGTTCTGCGCTGCTTGATCTCGGGCGCTGGGCGGAGGCCGTCGCACATTTCGAACGCTCCCTCGAGCTGAACGCGCACGCGCCCGACAGCCATCGCGCATTGGGTTTTGCCTTGGTGCAGTTAGGGCGCACCCGCGAGGCGATCGGGCACTACGAGGCCGTTCTGCGGACGGAACCGGCCGATGCAGAGTCCAAACGTGCGCTGGCAGAATTACGGCTCGGGTTGCCCGCTCGCTGATGAATGGTCGTCGCTCCGGGTCTGGTCTCGGCGAGCAAACGTACTCGCAGGCGGACACCGCCAAAAAGTGAGCCCACGAGGCGGTTGATTGCGGATTACCGTTGCATAGGGAGGGCTCGGTCTCAGCCCCAAGCCAGGCAGCCCTAACCGCGAAAACGACGTGGGCCCGTGACGGGCCGAAACGCCGATTTTCCGAGCGGGTCGTCCCACCTTTAGGCAGCAGTTTTTGCGGATTCCGCCTAAAGACGGGACTACGAACAAGGAACTGTTTCCGAGGAGCGGGATCCCCTTCCACGAATGGGTCCGCAGAAGGTGATGGGTCCAGGGTTGGCGCTGGTCGCCACGCCGAACGTTTTATGGGACGGACGGCTCGTCGGCAGGCGACGACCCTTCCCTCCACGGCAACGTCACGCGAAAGCGGTGAGCGTGAACGCGCGGCACTATTTACTGTGCCAGCACCAGTGCCATGGCTCGTAGCCGATGCCATGGGCATTACGACGCGGGTAGGTCATCGTAAAACCAAATGCGCCGGCGCGGCGGCGGAGCCAGCGGAATGCCGCCGTGCGTGCGAAAGATTCTTCGACACTCACGTCCTCAGGAGTGCCAATATCGATCGCGCGTCCGGTATGGTGCTCACTGAAGCCAGGCGCAGCGACGTAGCGGAGAATGTCGTCGAGCGGGCGACCGGCGGCGAGTTTACGGCGGATGAGCAGCGTCTGGCGACGCACGCTACGGAAGCCCGAGAGCGGGAGGAGGGTGATGCGATCAGCCGCGGCGGCGTCCCGCATCCGGCGCCAAGCGGCGGCGGCACGGGGTGCGAGACGCACGGGCTTCCCTTCGGTCGGATCGTGGCCGACCAGAATCAGACGGTCGGCATCGGCTTCGCGGAAGGGGCGCAGGTGGCGCGCGGCACCGTAGTCGGCGGGGATGCCGAGCGAGCGCGCGAGCCGGCCGGTTGGTGCGACGGGGGCGGGGCGGGAGGGGCGAATCGGCATGGTTTAGGCAGTGCCGCCCATCGGCGGGGCACGGCAAGGGGAAAGCGCGGGTCGGCATATCTTGTTGGGCGATCAGGTTTGCGACTTAACCTCGTGCTTCTCGACGGGATCGCGGAACAAGTGGGCCGTTTTTTTGTAACAGGCCTCACGGTTGTCGCGTTCGTCCCGCTTGGGCCGGTGGCTGATCGCTGGTTTCGTTTGGTTTGTTCCCCCGCTCCTCTCATGAATCTATTCCGACTGTTTGCATGCACCCGCCCAATCGGCCTCGGCACGGGTGTGCTCATCGCTCTGCTGCAACGCACGCCGATGCTCCGCGCTGTGCTCACAGTAGAATCGCCACTCGCCGCGCCGGTCGGCAATCTCCTGCGCGCCGTCCTCGCTCCGGCGGCGGCCCTCGGCGCCGTGCATACGCTCGCCGGCGCGACCACGCAGCTCGTCGCCAATGCGGCGCTGCCTGCCAAAGCGACCGTCGGCCAGCCGTTTTCTGTGTCGGTGGCGATCACCGGCGTGGGCGTGAGTTTCGCGCAATCCTGGGACGTCACCAACACGCTTCCGCCTGGCGTCAGCCCGGCCGGTGCGGCGCTCTCGGGTGGCCAGTTTGTGATCAATTCGTCCAGTGGCACGTTGACGCTCTCTGGCACGCCGACGGTGACCGGCACGTTTACATTTACGGCGCGCGGCTACCAATTCACCAACCGTAGCGGTCCGGTCACCACGGGTTCGACGTCGATTGTCGTCGCGGCCGCGCCGAATTCCGCGCCCACGATTACGCGGTCTCCGGTCGCTCAAGCCCTCACGGTCGGCGGCACACTCGCGCTCAGTGTCACCTACACGGGAACCCCGGCTCCGACCTTTCAATGGTTGCGGGATGGCTTGCCGATAGCCGGAGCGACGGGGCCGACGCTCGTCGTCGCCGGGGTGGGTGCGGCCGACGCGGGCAGCTACACGGTCACGATCACCAACGCGCTCGGTGCGATCACGAGCAGCGCCGCGCAGATCGCGGTCAATGCAGCCCCCGCGGCGCCGGTGTTTGCCGCGGCTCCGGCGGCGCAAACGGCCGTGGCCGGCGGCGCGGTGGTGTTTGCCGTCGAGGTGGCCGGCGTGCCGGCGCCGCGGATCCAATGGTTGAAGGACGGCAGGGGGATCGACGGTGCGACGAGCGCTACGCTGATCCTAAATAATATCTCGGCGGCCGACGCCGGTCTTTACGCGGCGCTGGCGGATAACGCTTCCGGCGTCGTCACGAGCCCCGCTGCGCAACTGACCGTCACGCCGGCGGCGGTCTCCCCGGTGCTCGTTGCCCAACCCGCACCGATCGTCGCGGGGATCGGCAGCACCGTGGTTTTTAGCGCCGCCGCGACTGGGATGCCGGCCCCGACCTACCAATGGCAGCGCGACGGCAAAGCGATCACCGACGCCACCGCTGCCGCGCTGGTGTTTGCCGCGACTGCGGCGGACGCGGGCTCCTATGGTGTGACCGTGACGAACGCGTCGGGCACGGTGGCCAGCACGGCGGCCGCGCTGACCGTCATCGCGGCCGCGACGCCGTCGCGGCTCAGTAACCTCTCGATCCTCACCTCGCTCGCAAGCGGCGAGAGCCTGACGTTGGGCACGGTGCTGGGCGGCGTCGGCACGGGCGGCAGCAAGGCGTTGCTCGCGCGCGCCGCCGGTCCCTCGCTCACCCAGCTCGGTGTCGCGGGCGTGCTCGGCGATCCGCAACTCTCGCTCGTGGCCGGCGCGACTAACACAACCGTCGCCGCCAACAACGACTGGCTCGGATCGGCGGCGCTCAGCAACGCGTTCGTGCAGGTCGGAGCGTTCCCGTATTTATCGGCTGTTTCAAAAGACGCGGCGGTGCTCGCCAGTTCGCTCGCGCCCGGCAGTTACACGGTGCAGGTAGGCGATAACGCGGGGGGCGCAGGCACGGTGATTGCCGAGCTCTACGATTCGACGCCGGCCGGGGCCTTCACCACGGCTACGCCGCGGCTCGTCAATGTCTCGGTGTTGAAACAAATCTCTGCGGGCGCGACGCTCACCGCCGGCTTCGTCGTCGGAGGCACGACCGCCAAAACGGTACTCGTGCGGGCGATCGGACCCGGCCTCGCGCAGTTCGCGGTCGGGGGCACGATGCCCGATCCGAAGCTGGCGCTCTTCAACGGCGCTTCGGTGAAGATCGGGGAGAACGACAATTGGGGCGGCGCTGCGCAGCTCACGGCGGTGGGAAATTTCGTCGGCGCGTTCGCGATCACGACGCTCGACAGCAAGGATGCGATGCTCCTCGTGACGCTCGCGCCGGGGAGCTATAGCGCGCAAGTCAGCGCCGCGGATGCGGGCGGCGCGGCCCTCGTCGAAGTGTACGAGGTGCCGTAAGTGTGGTCCGCACTTAACTCGCGCTCACTCCGCGTGGTGTTCGGCGAGCCAGCGCTCGGCCTCAATGGCGGCGGCGCAACCCATGCCCGCAGCGGTGATGGCCTGGCGGTAAACGTGGTCGGAGCAATCGCCCGCGACGTAGACTCCGGGGACGTTGGTCTGCACCTGCGAGCCGGGCTGCGGTATGAAGTAACCGCCCTCATCGATGTCGAGTGGGGGGGCGAAGGGACCGGTGTTGGGGATGTGGCCGATGGCGAGGAAGATGCCTTTGACGGGCAGCACAGTCTCGACGCCGGTCTTGACGTTCTTCACGCGGAGGCCGCGGACGGCACCCTCGGGCACGCCGAGGACTTCGACTGGAATGCTGTCCCACACGCACTGGATTTTTTCGTGAGCGACCGCGCGGTCGGCCATGATCTTCGAGGCGCGCAGTGTATCGCGACGGTGGACCAGATAGACTTTGCTCGCGAAACGGGTGAGGAAGAGCGCCTCTTCGGCTGCGCTGTCGCCGCCGCCGAGGACGGCGACCTCCATCTTGCGGTAGAACGCGCCGTCACAGGTCGCGCAGGTGGTCACACCCTTGCCGCCGTAGAGTTCCTTTTCGCCGGGGATGCCGGTGAGTCGCGGCGAAGCACCGGTGGCGATGATGACCGTTTTGGCGAGAATTACGCGGTCGCCGCAAAATAATTTGCGCGGCATGGAGGTGAAATCGACCTTGTCCACCAAGGCCGACTCGAAGCGTGTGCCGAAGCGCGTGGCCTGTTCGCGCATGTTTTGCGTCAACTGGAAGCCGTCCACGCCATGGGGGAAACCGGGGAAGTTTTCCACTTCGCTGGTGGTCGTGAGTTGGCCCCCAGGGAGGGGACCCTCGAGGACGAGCGGATTGAGGCTGGCACGCGCGGTGTAGATGGCGGCGGTAAGGCCGGCGCAACCGGTGCCGATGATGACGACGTTTTCAACGGGGGAGGACATGGAGGATTCCCGAAGAAAGAGCCGTGGAAATTGCGCAGTGCAACCTCGGAGATGTCCTGGGTTGGAAAGAAGCGTTTGCCCGCGGGGCGCCCCGAGTTTTTCTTCACCGGATGATCCCACTTTCCGCCGCGGCTTCGGCTGCGCAGTCGGCCGCCCTGCACGAGCGCCTTTTCACGATCGACACGCACAGCGATACGCCCACGGCGAGCTTCCTGCGCGAAGGTTGGGACTTCGCCGCGCGGCACGATGCCACGACGGACCGCTCGCAATGTGATCTGCCGCGCATGCGGGAGGGCGGGATCGACGCGTTGGTGTTCGCGGTTTACGTGGG
>Ga0114970_10001179_pt1 | contig 19507 bp, 31 predicted proteins | sample M_140205_XF_Meta_FD_87030 | JGI IMG/M metagenome (GOLD analysis project Ga0114970, IMG submission 87030) | Freshwater microbial communities from Lake Montjoie, Canada to study carbon cycling - M_140205_XF_MetaG | ecosystem: Environmental > Aquatic > Freshwater > Lake | place: Lake Montjoie... | reverse complement strand
AGTTAAACAATAGAATAATTAAAAACATGGATATTAGAGAATCTGAAAATAGAATGTATTATGAATATAATCATTTAGAATTAGCAGAAGAATGCGAAAAAGTAGCAGATGAATTTGCTATTGGATTTGCAGAGTGGTTTAATAATTTAAAATATGATGTAATGCGATATAAGACAATGGAAGAACATTTAGAAATTTATAAAAAAGAAAAAGGGCTATGAAAAAAATAAAAGTATGGATAATAATAGAATTACTAGATTTAATTTTCTATATCTGTCCTAATGGAAAATTCAGAATGTCTTACGCTTTTTTTTTAAACAATAACTTAAAAAAATTAAAAGATGATGCTAGGAGATAAAATGGAGTGGTTGTTTACAGTTACTGGAATTAAGTGGCTAGTAAAAAAAATCAATCCAAACTGCAACTGCGAGTATAGAAAACAAAAAATGAATGATTTTAAATTTACAAGAAAATGATACAAGAAGACTATAACTATTGGGAACAGTTTAGAAAAGAAACTAAAAACTATCTTGAAAATGATGAGTACAAACAAGTTTGTGAAATATATGCTAGACTAAAAGATATGCCAGTAGACTATGTCTGTAAATGTTCTCCAGAAAAAATACAAGCTATGATTGATGAAATTAACAAAGCATTTGAAAATGGAAAGTAACGAAACATCACACCACCAGTGGGAAAAAGGAATTATCTTATTAATGAATTTAGATGGCTGGGAACTTGAATGGACTGGTGGAGCATTTGAACACTACGATGCGAAAGGCAAAACACCAAAAGGATTTGATTGTGTTATAGAGTTTAAATTAAGGTATCAATATTATTCTATTAAAGTTTTAGAAAAATACAAATATGATAAGTTAATGGCAGAAAAGTGTATGAAGTTCTACTATGTGTTTGACTGCAAAGGAAACTATCTATATTTTTTAGATAAGCTGGTATTACCATTTCCAACTTCTATAAATTGTAAAGTTAATGAGAAGTTCGGAAATTCCAAATTAATAGATAAGCAATGCTATATGATTTCAGAAAGTCAAGCAAGTATAATTAATAAATATTAATATGAAAACTTTAAATAGTATATCTGGCGGTAAAACTTCATCGTATTTAGCAAAGCACTATCCAGCAGATTATAATGTATTTTCACTTGTAAGAATAGAAGATAAAAGATACAGTCCTAAAGATAAAAAATTAATTCAATTAGTATCTGATAAAATAGGAATTGAATTTATTGCAACAGCAGAAAGCGATTTGACTTTAAAAGTTGTTTTAGATTTAGAGCAGTTTATAGGAAGTGAAATAACTTGGCTTACTGGAGAAACATTTGAAGAAGTTATTAAAAGGAAAAAATATATTCCAAATAGTATAACTCGATTTTGCACTACTGAAATGAAAATTAAACCTATTGCAAACTTTTGTAGAAATGAAATAAAAGAAATTGTTTCAACTCGATTAGGAATTAGATACGATGAAGAAAACAGAGTAAATTATAATAATACAGATTTTAAATTTCATAATGGTTTATCTGATAATGGTAGAAACAAATGGATAACTCAAAAATATAGAGAATTAGATTATCCTTTAGTAAGAGATAAAATAGACCATTATCAAGTTTACCTATGGAGTTTATCAACTGATTTGATATTTCCTACAGATAGTAATTGCGTTGGATGTTTTCATAAACCAGTACAACAACTTCGTAAAAACTGGGAAGATGAACAATTAAAGATGCAATGGTTTGCAGAGCAAGAAACAAATAATAGAAAATGGAAAAGTAAAATTTCTTATTTTAATATTAAAAAAATAGGTTTACAATCTGACTTTATTTTTGGAGGAGGTTCAACTTGTAACTCTGGAGGATGTACAGATTAAAAATAAATACTAAAAATTTGTTAATAAACTAAAAAAGATTATCTTTGTAAAATAACTAAAACTAAAATAATATGAATGAATTAATCAAAACAGAAGCTCTACTCAAAGAAATAATAGCAGACAGAGAAAGAGCCAAAAAAGAACTAGAGCAGCAAATAGAGGAAATAACTAGACTTGTAACGATATGAAAGTTTTAAATTTATATGCTTGTTTAGGAGGCAATCGTTATAAATGGACTGATTGTGAAGTTACAGCAGTTGAACTCGACCCAGAAGCTGCTAGATTATACCAAGAGAGATTTCCAAACGATACTGTTATTGTAGCTGATGCACACCAATACTTATTAGACCATTACAAAGAGTTCGATTTTATATGGAGTTCGCCTCCTTGCCCTAGCCATAGTAGGTTAGTAATGTCAAATAAAAATAAAATTAAAATGCAATATCCAGAAATGAGTTTGTATCAAGAAGTTATTTTTTTAGATAATTTTTTTGAAGGTAAATATTGTGTTGAGAATGTAATACCTTATTATGAGCCATTAATACCAGCACAAAAAAGAGGTAGGCATTTATACTGGACAAACTTTAAACTGCCAAATGATATTGGAGAAAGACCAGCAATAGGGATTTCAGTTGGTAGAGATGAAGTAAACAGATTATGTAATTTTCACGATTATGATTTTTATAAATACAAAGGTAAACAGTCAATTAGAAAAATGGCACGAAACCTAGTAGACTACGAAGCTGGTAAAACTATTTTTAATATTGCTAGAGGCATAGTAGAAAAATCAAATATTAACCAAACACAATTATTCTAATGATAGTATTAATAGACGCAGACAGTTTAATCTGGAGTAGTTGTTATAAGCAAAAAGAAACTCCAGAGGATACCGGTTACCATAACATCGAAGAGGCCAAAGACAAATACAACGAGGTAGTAATGAAAATAATCAATACTATTGAACTGGATCACGAAGTTGATAAGGTAATTACATTTGCTGGTGCAAGAGGCAACTTTCGCAAACAGATAAGTAAAACATACAAAGCAAACAGAATAGACAGAGAAGTCCCTCCAATATTAAATGATTTGCAGTATTATGTCATAGACAAATATGAAGCTATTAGAGGTAACGGGGTAGAGACAGACGATGTAGTTGCTACCTATTGGAAAACATTAACTGATACTTTTGGTAGAGATGAAGTTATGATTGTTTCAATCGACAAAGATTATAAACAGTTCCCTTGCTTAATTTATGACTATCACTATAAAAAACAATGTTTTTATGATATATCAGAAGCAGAAGCAAAGCGTAACTTTTGGACTCAAATGATAACTGGAGACAGTTGCGACAATGTGAACTACTGCAAAGGTTATGGAGAAGCATACTGTAAAAAGGTATTTAAGGACTGTTTAAGCAACTATTCCTACATTAGAGCAGTATTTAGTCTATACAAAAAAATCTATCGAAATAAAGCACGTGAGAAGTTTTTAGAGTGCTATCAACTATTAAAATTAAAAACAGAATGACACCAAAAGATAAAGCAAAAGAGTTGATTAAAAAATATTCTTTATTAAGTTGGAAAGGTAAAGAATTTGAATTTGAATATTATAAACAATGTGCATTAATAGCAGTTGATGAAATATTAAATAAGGATTATTATAACAACGAATACTGGCAAGAAGTAAAAAATGAAATAGAAAAATTATGACAAAAGAAGAACATATTGCTGACCAAATTAGTTCAGCACTAAAATTAGATTTGTATCAGAATTCAAGGAAATTAAATCTGGTTGATGCTAGAGCACTTTACTGTTACATATTGCACAAAGAATTAAATTATACGTTATATCAAGTGAGAGATACTTTTAGACAAAAAGGTAAAAGCTATCATCATTGTAGCGTATTACATTCAGTTAATATATTTGATGAAGTATTAAGCAGAAGAGAAGATATAAGAGAATTGAAAGATAAAATTTTAGGTCGTACAAGTGTAAAATCTCTGCTTCTGCAAAAAATTAAATCAATAGATAATGAAGAGCAATTAAATCAAATTAATAACTGCATAAATATGACTGTATGAATAAAATAGTAAAAGTTTCAGAAGTAAAGATTAATCCTAACAATCCAAGATTAATAAAAGACGACAAATTTAAAAAGCTTGTACAGTCAATAAAGGACTTCCCGGAAATGCTAGACATCAGACCAATAGTAGTTAATCAAGATATGGTCATACTTGGTGGAAATATGCGTTTTAAAGCTTGCAAAGAAGCTGGCCTAAAAGAAGTGCCTATAATTATAACAGACCTCACAGAAGAGCAACAAAGAGAGTTTTTAATAAAAGACAACACCAGCGGTGGAGAGTGGGACTGGGATATATTAGCAAATGAATGGAATGCAGAAGAGTTAGAAGAGTGGGGACTAGACTTGCCAGTTGATTTTAATACAGAGCCGGTAGAGGCAGAAGACGACGACTTTTATGTTCCGGAAGGTGGAAGTGAAACCGATATTGTTTTAGGAGACTTATTCGAGATTGGAGAGCACAGATTACTTTGTGGAGACAGTACTCAAACAGACACTTTTGAGAAACTTATGCAAGGACAACTTGCTGATATGGTTATAACAGACCCACCTTACAACGTAGCTTACGAAGGTAAAACAAAAGAAGCTCTTACTATTGAAAACGACTCAATGAGCAACGATGACTTTTATAAGTTTCTTTACGACTTTTACACTGCACAGTCTACAGTAGTAAAAAAAGGTGGTGCAATTTATGTGTGGCACGCATCTTCAGAAATAATAAACTTTGCCAAAGCAATGGTTGATGCTGGATGGCTTTTAAAACAACAATTAATATGGGTGAATAATTCAATGGTAATGGGAAGACAAGATTACCAATGGAAACACGAACCTTGTTTATATGGTTGGTTAAAAGGAGACAGTCATAAATGGTATTCAGATAGAAAGCAAACAACCGTTATTGAATGGGATAAACCACAAAGAAATGGAGAGCATCCTACAATGAAACCAATCGGATTATTTTCTTATCAAATAGAAAACTCATCAAAGCAAGGAGACATAGTAATTGATGCATTTGGTGGTTCTGGAACGACAATGGTGGCTTGTGAGCAACTAAAAAGAAAAAGCTATGTTATAGAGTTTGACCCAAGATACTGCCAAGTTATAATTGATAGAATGAAAAAGCTAGATGATAAATTAATCATCAAAAAGAATGGAGTACTTTTATAAGAGATATTTTTTAGCAAGAGGTCTAAAAGACAAAACTTATTATTTCAATATGTACTTGCGAGAGTACTTTAAAACGATAAATTAAAAATCATCACGTTCTTACAAAAACATTTATTAGAGAGATAAAATGTTTGCAAAATACTAAAGGAGTAAAACACATTGTTTGGATGGTTCAATGTGTTTTTTTATAAAACAAAAATTATGAAAGTATTACAAAAGAGTTTAGAAGGAGACAAAATAAAATTATTTAATTCTGTTACAGATGCCAGCAAACAATTAAACATCAAAAGAGACATAATATTAAAATGTTGCAAAGAGAAACAAAAGACAGCCAAAGGATATATTTTTAATTACTATTAATATGGGAAAGACAAAAGAGCACCACGAAAAAGAAATACTAGAAGTAATTATAAAACACAAAGTAATGAAGATACAACATATCTTTTCGCATTACTTAGACCTCAAATCTGCACAGTTTTATAATCTAGAATTAGATAAATCAGAAAGTATAAAAGAGGCCATTACTATAAACAAAACAAAAGCAGTTAGTTATATGATTAATAAATGGATTGCATCAGAGAATCCAACTTTACAAATATCAGCTTTTAAAGTTTTATGTGATGATGATGAACGCAAGAAGTTATCAATGCAGTTTATAGAATCAGATAACAAGCACGAACTAAAACAATTTGAAATAGAAATCATTGGCAGAAAAACAGAAAATACAGACTAACATTGTTTTCGAACACTTAATAAAAAGTGACAAGAGAATTGTAATAGAGCAAGGTGGCACTCGAAGTGGGAAGACCTACAATATTCTTATGTGGATAATTTTTAAGTACACGACTGAGAATGTTGGACTTACTGTTACCATCTGCAGAAAAACTTACCCAGCACTCCGTTCAAGTTGTATGCGTGACTTTTTTGAAATATTAAGAAAGTACGATTTATACAACGAAGAGTACCATAACAAAAGCAACTCGGAATACTTGCTTAACGGAAACCTTATTGAATTTATATCCTTAGACCAACCTCAAAAATTACGAGGTCGGAAAAGGGACTTACTTTACGTTAACGAGGCCAACGAAATGTATTTCGAAGACTGGCAACAGTTAATTTTTAGAACTACTGGTAGAGTAATAATAGACTACAATCCATCAGATGAGTTTCACTTTATTTACGACAAGATTAAACCAAGAGATGACGTTGACTTCTTCATAACAAACTACCTAGACAATCCTTTTTTAGACAAGGAAACAATTAAGGAGATTGAAAGATTAAAAGACATCGATGATAACTACTGGAGAGTTTATGGTCTTGGAGAAGTAGGAACTAGCAAATCAATTATCTTTAGAATTAATGACTGTCAAGCCATCCCGGAGACAGCAGACTTTCTATCTTACGGAATGGACTTTGGTTTTACGAATGACCCGACCACATTAGTTGGTATTTGGAAACAAGGAGACGACTTGTACCTCCGGGAGCTTCTATTTAAAACTGGACTGACTAATAAAGATATTGATAGCCATTTAAGACTTCTAGGAATAGAACGCAAAGAAATATTTGCTGATAGTGCAGAGCCAAAATCAATTGAAGAGTTATATCGTATGGGGTGGAATATTAAACCAGCAACGAAAGGTCAAGGTAGTGTTAATATTGGAATTGATATGATGAAGAGATATAGACTAAACATAACTTCTGACAGTTTAAATATGATTAAGGAATTTAAAAACTATAAATGGCAAGAGGACAAGAACGGAGTAGTTTTAAATGTTCCGGTAGATATGTTTAACCACACAATAGATGCAGTTCGTTATGGCTTGTACGATAAATTAGCAAGGCCTAACTATGGCAAGTATGCAATAAGATAATCTCACGCAAATAATTAATTAATACGTTATACTAATATGAAAGTAACAGTACCAACTTCATTAGCTGATATTACATTATCACAATATTTGAGATATTTACAAGCTATAAAAGATGCAGAAAAGCAAACGCAAGAAAGTTTTTTAGAAATAAAAATGCTAGAGATATTTTGTAACCTTACACACGTTGAAGTTTTAGATATACAATATACGTTTGTAAGTTCTATTGTAGAGAAATTATCAAGCATTATAAAAGAAGAGCCATCACTGGTTAAAAAATTTAAAGTAGGTGATATTCAATTTGGTTGGTTGCCTAAACTTGATGATATGCCTTATGGAGAATTATTAGATTTGATTACAAACATATCTGATTGGGAAACAATCATTACTTCAATGGGAGTTTTGTATAGACCAATAACAGTAGAGTTAAATGATAAGTATTTAGTAGAAAAATACAAAGGAGACACATACCACGATGCTTTAATGCAAATGCCAATGTCAGCAGTAGTTGGTTCAATGGTTTTTTTTTGGAATTTAGGACTGGATTGTACGAACTATATAATGAAGTCTTTGGAGGGAGTGGAGAAGATGACCTTTCAGAATCAAGTCAATTTAGTAGAGAGTGGAATTGGTATGCAACAATCGATGAACTTGCTGGAGGAGACCTTACAAAGTATGAAGAGATAGAAGATATGAATATGCACAAATGCTTAAAAAATTTGTGTTACAAAATAGCAAAGAGAAAAAAAGAAGCACAAGAATTAAAAAAAGCACAAAGAAAAAATGGCAGATAATTTAAGAGGAGTTGAAGCATTGTATAGAGTTATTGAAGCTATAAGAAACGAACTTCAAACAAATCCATTTTGCAACAAAGTAACACAAGGAACTTTGACAGAAGTTGACCTAGCAAAAATGACTATATTTCCAATGGCACATATTACTTTAGAAAATGTTACACACAATGATAATTCTTTGTCTTTTAACGTTACTGTTTTTAATTTAGATATAGTAGAAGTTTCAAAAGATTTACCAGCAGATGATATTTATGGAAATGACAATCTAATTTATATTTGGACTAACCAACTTTATGTGATTAACAGATTAGTAGCGAGATTGAAACAAAGTACAATATTTCATAATGGTTGGCAATTAGAGGGAAATCCACAATCAGATTTTATAAATAAAGAAGATGGAAATATGTTAGCTGGTTATCAGACTACATTTACATTGACAGTTCCAAATGATATAAGCAAATGTTAGATACAATAAATTTACAATCTGCTCTTACTAAATTTGGAAACAAGGTTGTAGTAGATGCAAAAGCAAATTTAACTTCAAGAGACAAAGTTGCAAGTGGTAAACTTTTAAATAGTATTGAAGTTCAAAATATAAAAGTTTCAAAAAGGTCAATAGAATTAAATATTAAATTTGAAAAGTACGGAGCATTTATAGACAAAGGAGTTAGTGGAGTAAAGAAAAAATATGATACTCCATATAGTTATACAAATAAAATGCCACCACCATCAGCATTAGATAGTTGGATTGTTATTAGAGGAATAGCACCTAGAAATAATAAAGGACAATTTCAAACACGAAAAGGAATTCAATTTGCAATAGCAAGAAGTATATTTAATAATGGAATAAAACCGAGTTTGTTTTTAACAGATGCAGTAAAAAAAAATATTGGAATAATACCGATGCAATTAAAAGAAGCTATGTCACTTGATGTAAAATCTAGTGTGGATTTTATTATAAAATCAAATTTTAAAAACAAATGAAAATAATTAAAGCAAGAAGTCCATTTTCTGCTATTATAAAAGTAGCTGGTCAAATAGAAACTAAAGTAGAATTATTTATCTGGAATAAACCAGATAGCATTCCAGCAACGCCAAACTATACATTTAGTTCAAAGATTGTAAGTGTGGCAAACCCTATTGGCGTTTATAATTTAGCAAATGAAATTCAAGAGTTTTTAACTGCTACTATGCCAATAACAAATGGAACAATTAACCAGCAAGAAAGTAGGTTGATGTGGTGCAATGTTCAAGTTAAAACCTACTATAAAACTGATATTAATTTTATACTAGACCAAACTTTAAATTATGTAGCAGTAAATGCCTATAATAGTTATCAATTTGGTTTACAAAATACTAACACTGTAACTTATAATTTAGGATATTATTTTGCTAGTGATGCTAATATAGAACAAAATTTACCTATAAAAGATTTTGATGCTAATTATAAATATCCTTACATAGATTTATTAATTGACAAGGATGTTTTAGTGGGTGCAATCACAATAGAAAATGGTATAGTCGGTTACAACTTAACAACAGTTTCTGGAATTGAAATGTATAGGATTCCAATTTTAACAAATGGTTCTGCTTTAACAGACAATTATTTTTTTAGAATTAAAAACGGTGCTACAAAGCTAACAGAAAAGCAAGTCAATTTTGTATGTGAAAATAAATATAATCCTATGCTTTTATCTTTTATTGGTAAGCTGGGAGGGTGGGAGCATATCTATTGTTTTAAAGCAAAGCAAGAGACAATAGACGTAAAAGGTATAGAATTTAAAAGCAATCAAAACTATACTACATTTGATGCTAATATAGGACAACAACAAACATACAATACAAATGGAAACAAATCTATTACAATTAATACTGGCTTTGTAGAAGAGTCCACAAACATTTTAATAGAGCAGTTATTTTTGAGTGAGACAATTACCCTAGATGGTTTACCAGTTATGCTAAAAAATAAAACAACAGTATTGAAACAAGCAATCAAAGAAAAGAATATTAATTATACAATAGAGTTAGAATATAACTTTAATTTAATAAATGACTTTATATGATTAGTGTTCAACTTTTGGTTGCTGGTCAAAGAGTTACTTTATTCAAAGATGAAGTTATTTCTGTTACATCACAACTTCAAAATATCATCGACATATCAAAAACATCGACAGACTTTTCACAATCGTTTTCAGTTCCTTGCGATAAAATTAATAATAAGATTTTCAAACATTGGTATGAAAATTTTTTAGATAACTCGATTAATGCTAATAATAGAATTGATGCAACTTTATTAGTAGATACAAAAGTTTTTAAAACTGGAAACGTACAGTTAAATAAAGTACAGATTGAAAATGGTAAACCTAAAAATTATAATATTACTTTTTTTGGTAAGCTAGTAAATTTAAAAGATTTAATAAAAGAAGATTATCTAAAAAGTTTAACAAATTTAGTATCTTTTTATTATACACCTACGGAAGTTTATGATAGGATAAAGGGTAATAATAACGATATTAGTTTTCCTTTAATTTCTAGTGATAGATATTGGCAGTATAATCAAGGTGCAGCAGCTAATGATATTACAACTACAACTGGTGCAATATTGACTACTGATTTGTTTCCAGCGGTTAGAGTTAAGAAAATATTTGATGCTATTGCTTATAAATACAATGTAATTTTTCAAAGTAATTTTTTTGATACAAAAAGATTTTCTGAATTATTTATGCACTTTAAAAATAGTGAATTATTTACTTTTTTTGCAAAGTTTGTTGATTTAGATTTTAACAGTTTTATTGGTGGTGGAACTTTCCCAAGTGCAATAGGTGGAGTTTATACAAGTATCGGTGGTTATTTTGTAGCAACATTGTCAACAGACACAGTTTATGTTTCTGGAGATAACCCATTTTCTGGAACAAAATATGGTAGTTTATATATTCAAATCGATACTGGTGGAGATTATGTTATTGAAGTTTACAAAAGTTTTGATTTATATAAGACTTTAACTGGAACTGGAACTGCTGGTACATTATTAGAATTTCCAATTTTTCAAGAAGATGGTGCTGGATATGACTATGCTGGTTATTATACATTCAAAGCAAAAAGTACGAAGCAATTTGCTACTAGAGTGCGAGGAATAATGAACGATGGAGTTAATAAATTTTTAATGCAATCTAGGACTTATAATATGGAATTTGAAGGTATGTTAGATACTCCACGTTATGCTCCAGATATGAAAGTGATTGATTTTATTAGTGGAATACTAAAAACTTTTAATTTAACAATCTACAATGAAGTTGATAATATTTATACAATAGAGCCATTAGACCAGTATTATTTGAATGGAACAAATAGAGATTTAACATCTTATGTTGAGGACAAAAACGATTTAGAAAGGATAAAAGGATTTAGTAAAATTGTTTTTAAATATCAAAAATCTGAAAACTTTATGAATTCTTTATTCTTTCAATATAACGGTTTAGAGTATGGAGAATTACAAGCGACATTTAACAGCGATGGAGGTCAATATGATGTTACTTTACCATTTGAAAATATATTGTTTAATAAAATTGTAGCAGATGATTTACAATTAGGATATTATTTGAAGACTGATTATATTACAAAGTTAATACCTAAACCAGTTTTGTTGTATCGTAATGATATTTTTAATATTTCAAATGTAAAAGTTAAAAAAGTAGATACAAATACAATAGTAAATTTAGATTCAAATGTAGTATTTGGTCAAGATATAATTGGAGCTGATAGTTTAAGTCATTCAATGAATTTTGGATATGAAACTTCAACTTTTGGAGGTACACCAATAGAGAATGGTTTATATTTTGATTATTACAAAGAATATTTAGCTAATGTTTACAATCCTAAAAGTAGAAATTTAAAAGTAAGAGCAAAATTAACACCATCACTTATTTTGAATTTACGATTAAACGATAGAATTATATTATATCAAAAAGCATATTTAATAAATAAATTTACAACTGACCTTACAACTGGAATAGTAAACCTAGACCTATTAAGTGATTTTAGAACAGTAGCAGTATGATAAAACAAATATTAGAATGTTTGAAATTAGATTTTGAACACGAAAGCGAATTAATTGCAATAGCAAAAGGAAAATATAAATTGCCAGAAACATTTAAAGAAGCTGTTAAACCAATTAAAAAAATAAAATGGCACAAGAAGTAGAGGTTAAAGTAAAAGTTGAAACTGGCCAAGCTGTAGAAGGAGTTAATAGTTTAGAGAAATCATTTACTAAACTTGACCGGAGTGTGTCCGCATCAAAAGAAAAGTCTGTTGACTACGGAAAGCAAATTTTACAAAGTGGACAACTTACTCAAAAATTAAGTCAAGCTACTGGAGGTCTGTCTGATGCTTTTATAAATGGAGCAAAAGGTATAGACCTTACAAATTTGTCTTTAAAAGGATTAAAAGGTGCAATAGCATCTACTGGAGTAGGTTTATTAGTTATTGCATTAGGAGAGCTTATTACGGTACTATCAGACTTCTTTAGTGCAGAAAAGAAAAGTGAAAAGGCAGTAGGAGAATTAAATAAAGTTTTAGATGCTCAATCTGATTCATTTGATAAAGTTGGGGAAAGTGCAAAGTTTGTTACTGATATTAGTTTAAAGTATGCTAAAGCAAATGGAGCATCAAAAGAAGAGTTAAAAAAAATAAATGATAGTTATTTAGCATCTGAAAAAAATAGAATTGATGAAGAGTTAAAATTATTAGAAGCAGAAAATTTAGCAGTTGCTAAAAATAGTGATTTAACTGAAGAGGATAGACAAAAGTCATTAGAAAAAGTAAAGACCAATATGCAAAAGCTAATGGATTTACGACAAAAAAATAGTAGAGATAAACAAAATGCTGATGCAGATTTTTATGTTGCAGAAAAAGAAGCCGAAAAACAAGCTACAGACAAAGCAACACAAAAAAAAGAAGCTGATAATGAAAAAGCTAAACAGTTTATTATACAACAAAAACAATCATTATCAAACCTAGAAAAAAAGTATAGAGATGATATTGCTAATATGGAAGCTAAAACCGAAGAAGAAAAATTAGCACTTCAAAAAAGCAGAGCATTAGCTGAACTGGATTTAATAAAGTTATCTACAAAAGAAAAGGCAGAAGCTAAAGCATTAATTATAAAAGATTTTCAAGACAAAGAGGAAGCATTAGAAAAATCTCACGCTGACAAATTACTAGCTTTAAATAATAAACTTGAAGAAGATAGAAAAACTTTATTAGCAAAGACCGACGAAGAAAAGTTAGCACTTACTCAAGAGAGAGCCAGAAAACAATTAGAGTTAGAACTAACAAATGACAATGCTAGTGAGAATGAAAAAAGAGTAGCTAGACAAAATCTACAAGCTAATTTTGACATACAAGACGCAGAACTGCAAACTACAAAAGACGAGAAAGCAAAAGAAGAAAAACTAGCTATGCTCGAATTAGAATTAGCAGATGATACAACATCGTTCGAGCAAAAAAAACAATTAATTTTAGATCGTGAAGCATTATTATTATCTGACAAAACATTAAGCGAAAGCAAAAGAGTAAAGATAAGAAAGGATTCAGTAGAAGCAGAAAAGAAACTAGACCAATTACAGTTACAAGCAAAGCAACAACAACTTGCTGGAATTGGAAATGCTTTACAACAAGCATCACAAATGGCTGGAGAGAGTACAGCAGTAGGAAAAACACTAGCAGTAGCATCGGCAACCATTTCGACATATACATCAGCACAGAAAGCATATGAAAGTGCTTTCCTACCAGTTCCAACAACTGCATCTCCAATTTTAGGAAATGTCTTTAGAGGAGTTGCTATTGCAAGTGGTTTATTAAACATTAAAAAAATATTAGAAGTTAAAACACCAAATGGAGGAGGAGGAGGAGGAGTTAGTTTGCCAAGTGCACAATCAATTACACCTCCATCTTCAACTATTGCAATACCAACACCGACTAATGCTAGTCCAAATGTTATAGGAGCAAGTGGAATTAATCAATTAGCAACAACTTTAGGAGGTCAAGCACCTATTAAGGCGTATGTAGTCGGTAAAGACGTAAGCACTCAACAAGCATTAGATAGAAATATAGTAAATACTGCTACATTGGGATAAAAACAAAATTAAAAATAAATACGTTATATAGATATGAAAGTAATTGAATTAATAATTGATGAGACAATGGAGTTAAGTGGAATAGACGCTATTTCAATTGTGGAATCACCAGCCATTGAAGAAAATTGGATAACTCTAAAAGAGCAGTCTAGAGAAGTAAAATTTGCACAAGTAAGTTCTGAAAAGAAAATTATTATGGGAGCATTATTAGTTCCAGAAAAACAAATTTATAGAAAAGACGACAGTGGAGAATATATGATTTGGTTTAGCAAAGATACTATTAGAAAATGTATGGAAATGTTTTTTAAAAATGGAAACCAATCTAATGCTACTTTTGAACATATGGAAAAAATATCTGGTTTGACTATGGTTGAAAGTTGGATTGTAGAAGACCTAGAAAAAGATAAGTCTAATCTATACAATTTAAATGTACCAGTAGGCACGTGGATGGGAAGCATTAAAGTAGATAATGAAAATATTTGGAATGATTATATAAAAACTGGAGAGGTAAAAGGATTTAGCATAGAGGGATATTTTGCTGATAAAATACCTACTGCTATGAAAAGTAATAATCAAGATATTGAAAATGAAATATTAGCTGGTTTAGAATTACTAGAAATAAAATCATTGATTAATGGCAACTAAAAGTAACAGATTTAAAACTCCTAGTAGGACAAGTCCAAAAAATGGTGCTAGAGGTTGTTTGTGCGATGATAATACATACAGTGTAAAATGTTGTGATGGTTCTATGATAGCACAAGGAATAGGAGTTATTTACAGAATTGAAACATATTATTTAACAAGTAACAAAGCATTAAATTTAACAACACAAAAAGACGATAATTTAGTATATGGCAAATAAAAATTTTAAAAATTACGCAATAGCTGGTAGCAACATTCTATTGACTTATGATGATGTTAATGATACAGTTACATTCTCAACAAATGGTATAGTTCCTTATAGTGGAGCATCACAAGATTTAAATTTAGGCACAAAAAATCTAAAAGTTAATAATGTATTTAGTGGTTTTGTATCTATTGTAGCAAGTGCAACAGACGTTATATTAACTGTTACAAGTGTACCAAGTTATTTAGTAACTGGTAGTGGTGGACAAACAATTAAGCTACCAGACGCAACAACTTTACAAAAAGGAACAATTTATTATTTTAATAATAATCAATCAAGTGGAGCTATTTCTATTAATAATAATTCAAACACTTTAGTAGCAAGTGTGCCAAGTGGTGGCTATACTGAAATTTCATTATTAGATAATTCAATTAGTGCTGGTGTTTGGGAACGTCACGAACAAGCACCGTCAAATGTAGAGTGGTCAACTAATACTTTAAAATACGCTGGTTCAATTATAGATGCAACGTGGAATGGCGTAAGTATTGCAGACAATAGAATAGCAAGTGCAACAAGTTGGAATAGTAGAATTAAAACAATCGTTAGAGATGTAACGCAAAGTTCAACAATTACTGGAAATACTACTGAGCAAATAATAGGAACTTATTTGATTCCAGCCAATACGTTTTCAGCTAATGATATGATGAGAATTGCATCTTTTACGGCTGAAAAAAGTGGAACGGTAGGAACTGCCACAATGAGAGTTAAAGTAGGAACTAACGCTAATGGTTCTGGAGCTACAACTATTGCAGCTTTAAGTATAGTAGCTAGTAATCTTGCTGGTGTAATGACTAGAAGTTCATTAACTATAAGAGGTGGTAATATAAGATGTTTAGCACCAACATCAACTATTGCAACTGATGTTGGAACATTAGTCATAGCTTTTAGTAACGTTGCTTTTGACCCAACAGTAAATAATTATATTTCTACCACATTACAATTAGCAAGTGCTACCGATACAGTATTTCAATCAAATTTTTTAGTAACAAATTAATATGAAAACAGTAATAGATAAAAATACGGGACAAGTTTTAAAATCATTTTTTGGAGAAGTTGAAATTACAGAAAATGAAATTTTAATAGAAGGAGAACCAACTGGAAACTTTTATAATTTTGAAACAAAAGAATTTTACAACTAAAAATGCAAAAAAATTAATTAAATCGTTATACAATTATGGAAACACAAGCAAAGGTTTTAGCAATGCTAAACAAAATTAAACAAGTAAGAGAAGCAAGAAAAGAAAATCTAGGTGCTATCGAAGATGCTATTAAAGAAGTTCAAGGTACATTAGTAGATATTTCACAACAGACTGCATTAGTAATTGATACTTATGATAGAGATGTATCTGATATTATAAATCAAGTAGCAATTTTAGCTAGTGATTTAATTACTATAATTCAAGATGCATCTAGTAAATATAGTGATTATGAAAATAAATATTTACAGACTGCAAATGAATTAGATAGTTTAGGAATTAATTATGATAATTCATTACCAGACTTATCAAGTAATTTTAAAGATGTTAATACTTCAGCAGTTGATTTTTATAATACATTAACAAGAATATAAATAAACAACAATGAAAAACACAGAAATTTTAAGCAGAATTAATGCTTTACTAAATAGAAAAGTAAAGTTAGAACAAATGACTTTAGAAAACGGAACAGTGGTAGAAGCTGATGCGTTTACAGTTGGAAGTCCAATCTTTTCTATTGATGGAGAAAACAAAAATCCATTAGAAATTGGAGAATATGTTATGGCAGATGGAATGGTTATCGAGGTTTACGAAATTGGAGTAATTGGAGAAATAGCAATGCCAAATACACCACAAGCACAAGTTGAAGCTGGTAAAAATAAAGAGGTTGAAATGGCAGAAGTTCCAGCTACACTAGAAGAAATTTTAACAGCAGTTGTAGATGCTATACAACCAAAGTTAGATGATTTACAAGCTAAAATTGATGCTTTAAGTGGTGGCCAAGTAGCAATGAAAGAAACACTTTCAACTCAAAAAGCTAGAAAACCTTTGACACATAAACCAACTGAACAAAAAGTAGAATTAAAATCTGCTAAACACGATCCACAATCTTTGATTTTTGCAAGATTAGCTAACATTAATAACTAAAAAATGGCACTAACTTTAAATGGCACACAAAACGGACTACCTATTGATAGGTTGCCTAGTGGTTATACTGCACCAACAGTAACTCCAGTTTCAGATTATAATTACCAAAATTCAAAAGTAATTACATTAACATTTTCTGGAACTGCTACATCTACTGCATCTGCTACAATGACTGCTATTGTTACTGCTACAACTAGTGCAGTTAGTACATTATTGAGTGCAGATTTTACAGTAGCATCAAAAACGGTAACGGCATACGCAGTAATAACAAATTTAACAACAAATTTAGCTTTAGCAAATTCAACTGATACTACATATTTATTAAGTGGAACAACACCAAGCTATTTAGTATCGGTAACAATTTACGCTAAAGTCGTATAATAATTAATCAAAAAAATAAATAATAAAAATGGCAAATTCAATTTCAAATCAAGTAGTTCGTGAGAGAAGAGCTACTAACGTATTAACAACATCAGTTTCTATTTCAGAAGGTAATAGCACAAAAGACTATTCTATTGCTACTGACGCATTAACAATCACTTTACCAACTATTTCAGCTGACAATTTAGGTATGGAATTTACATTCCGTAATACTGGAGCAGATGCAAACAATATTATCACATTAGCACCAGCTTCAACAGATGCATTTTTCGGTTGCTTTCCTTTTGTAACTGGTTCAACTGCATCTATGAACAGAGCAAGTGGAACAGTAGCAAAAAAATGGATAAATACAAAAGCAACTTCTAAAAAAGGAGATTTTGTTACCATTAAAGCTATCGCAGTGGGTGCGTGGTATATTACTGCTGGACAAGGAGTGTGGGTATCGGAATCATAATCAATTAACGAAAAAAAAATATAAATTAAAATGAGAAATTTAAGAAACACAAAATTAAGTACAGTAAACAACATCAGCACTAGTTATGCTGGAGAATTTGCTGGAGATTATATTGCAGCCGCAATTTTATCTGCAAATACTATTGCTAACAATGGTATTACAGTAAGGCCAAATATTAAGTATAAAGAAGTAGTAAAAACATTAACTTCTAGTAACATTATTCAAGATGCAACTTGTGATTTTGACGATAGTGGAGTAGTAAACTTGAATGAAAAAGTTTTAACAGTTGCAGAAAAGCAAGTGAACTTGCAACTTTGTAAGACTCCATTTGTGAGCGATTGGGATGCAGCAAAAATGGGATATTCTGCATTCGATGTAATTCCAGCTTCATTTTCTGACTTCTTTATTGGTAAAATTTTAAAAGATGTTGCATTAGCGACTGAAACTTTTATTTGGAATGCTACAAATGGTTTACCTTATTTATTGGTAAATGATACTTTGAATCCAGCAGTAAAAGTTACATCAACTACTATCGATGCTACTAATGTAATTGCACAAATGAGGTCAGTTATTTCAGTTTGTCCACAAGGTATTTATGGCACAGAGGGATTGAAATTATATGTTTCACAAAAAATTGCAAAAGCATACGTAGCTGCTTTAGGAGGTTATGCTACAAACATTGGAGCAAATGGTTTAAACGCACAAGGAACACAATGGTACACTGCTGGTGGTGCATTGAGTTTTGATGGAGTTCCAGTATTTGTAGCTAATGGTTTGAACTTTGTAGATAGTGGAAATGCTATGGTATTGACTACAACTGAAAATCTTTACTTCGGTACTGGTTTATTAGACGACTACAATTTAGTAAAATTGATAGATATGGCTGATATTGACGGTTCTAAAAATGTGAGATTTATTATGAGATGGACTCAAGGACTTCAAGTAGGTTTTGGTTCAGATTCAGTAGTATATTCTTCATTGTAATTTAAAGGGGTGGAAACACCCTTTTTAACTATTAATTTTTAAAAAATAACAATATGGCTTGTACATTAACAACTGGACGTAAATTAGCTTGTAAAGATGCCGTAGGTGGTATAAAAGCAATTTACCTTGCAGAATATGGAACTTTAGGAACTGCAACAATAGGAGCAACTGGATATGTAACTGCATTTGCAAACACTGGTTATACTTTATATCAATATGATGTAAAGAGTGCATCCGGGTTAGAGCAAACAATTAATTCTGATGAAAATAACGGTACTACTTTTTATGACCAAGTATTAACTTTGGTTTTAACAAAATTAGACCCTTTAACACAATTAGAATTACAAAAAGTAATTACAAATAGACCTCACGTATTTGTTCAAGATAATAATGGTAATTATTTAGCAGTAGGAATGACAAGAGGAACTAATACTACTGGGACAATTTCTAGCGGAGTGGCGTTGGGAGATATGAATGGTTACTCATTAACAATCTCTGGACAAGAGCCATTAATGGCACAATTTGTAACTGCATCATTAGTAACTAGTAAAATTGCTGGAGGTGGTACACCAACACAAATTACTCCAGCATAGATTTAAGTCTTTGCAAAGAAAAAAAAAGAGTGGTATTAGTTTATCACTCTTTTTTTTGCAAAATTTTTAATTTTATCGTTATACTTATATGACAATCATAAATACAAATGCATCACAAACATTAAAATCAATTGCT